>OGMY01000365.1_pt1 | contig 17765 bp, 14 predicted proteins | sample 1573371 | NCBI WGS metagenome assembly OGMY01 (sample SAMEA2581879, study PRJEB24529) | metagenome | biome: Human gut stool | place: China | collected 2011 | reverse complement strand
GGCATAAAGAGTCATAGGATGGGGAGGGATGACATAGGGGATGAGCTTTGTCTTCAAGCACAAGATAAACCTTAATCAATAGGCAGAGGGCTTTTCCCGTATGGAGGAGCATACTTTTGCAAGGGATTCATCCGGTTTTTCCCTATAGGCCGCAGCGGGTAGGGAAACGGTTGCCGGAAGAATCTTATAGAGAGTCCTTGATGTCGCTCAATTCTACCAGCTTGTTGACAATAGCGTAGATGGTGAGCCCTGCCGGAGAATGTATCTGCAGTTTGCGTGCAATGTTACGGCGATGGGTAATGACGGTATGGATGGAGAGGTAGAGTTTGTCGGCGATGGCTTTGTTGGTCATGCCCTTCACAACGCAGGTGATGATTTCCTTTTCGCGCTGGCTCAGGGTTTCTTGTTCGCTGTCTTTTTCCTCTTCCTCCTCGGTGTGTAGCAAGTGGTTGATTTTGGAGGCGATGACATCTACGTCATCGCACATGGCGAAGTTCTCGTCATATTCCTTCAATATGTTGTTGTCGATGACGGAGCATACCATAGCAATGTACTTGATACCGGATTTTCCGTGTTCTGCCTTGAAGGCGGGCAGGTCGAACCAGCCACCGAAAGTGGGGTTGATGATGATAATGTCTGCCGGATGCATGTGAATGTAGTTCTGCAGCGATTCCGGAGAAGAAACCTCAATAGGGTGTGCATTCAAGTTGGGAATACGCTTCAAAACAGCCGTCAGACCACTCCGGATGATGACCGAAGTTTCTGCAATGACAATCTTCAAAGAAGTATTATTGTTCATTTTTCAGTTTCCTTTCTATTTGCGCTACGGCGGGAACAAACATATAATCTTCTACCTGGCAGTGGGTGGCAAGGTCTTGTTCGCAGTTGAATATATCGAACAAGACCGCATTCAGGAGATTGTTGTTCTCCTTTTCCGGGTAGTATTTGATGATGATGTTCTTCAGCTCTTTCAGTTTGGTATCTATCTGATTATGTTTGCTGGCAAAAGTGGCAATGTTGTATTCATCCGATAGGTTGCCTTGGAGTAATTGCTCTACATAGGTGAATACGGCCTGGTTTTCATATTCCATGTGGCGGCGTACCTCCTTGGCATATTCATCGAAGAACTTCAGGATGAGGTAGGCTACATCGTTTGTACTGGAACAATCGATGGCTTCGATGAGTTTGCGGCGGATGGCCGGCAGGTTGAAGTCGAGGAAATATGTGTGGGCACGCTTCAGATAATCCATAAGGGCGGGAATGGAAAAATCACTTTCATTGCCGCTGTAAGAGTATTGTTCTTCGCTGATAAAGTTGGCTACGGCGAGGAATGTAGGGCAATCGACGCCTTGTGCTTCGCAGACGTCCTTCACGCTCTTGTCTCCGAATCCTAATGACAGTCCGAAGCGGCTCATCACCATTAATAAGGAGTAATTGTCACAGATGAGGTCGCTCATCTTGTCCGTGGAGCGGTACTTATGTTGCTCATTCATTGTATGTTATTGTTTTTAATTCTCTGATTCGTGCGCAAAGTAACGGCTTTTATCCGAGAACTGCAATCACTATTAGTAGGTATTTTGCTTGTCGGGAGACGGTTGGAGACTGGTGTTTGCCGAATAAACTAAAAGCTTTAGTTTTATTTAACGAGAGAAATTAGTTTTTGAACTAAATAATTTAGTTATTTGCGGAAAACAAAGAATGTTATGAAAGGATTGACTGCAAAAGAAGAAGAAATCATGGGCTTTTTCTGGGAAAAGGGACCCTTGTTTGTGAAGGAAATGCTGGCATTCTATGAAGAGCCGAAACCACATTTCAATACTTTGTCCACCATTGTGAGAGGATTGGAGGATAAGGGATTCCTGAGCCATCATACGTACGGCAACACGTATCAGTATTATGCGGTGGTCAGCGAGGAGGATTTCCGCAAGCGGACACTGAAGAACGTTATCAGCAAATATTTCAATAATTCCTATCTCAGCGCAGTGTCGTCTCTGGTGAAGGAAGAGGATATATCCCTGGAAGAACTGAAGCAGTTGATACAAGACGTGGAAAAGGGAAGGGACTGAGATTGTTGAGGCTCTAATAACTCTGGCTTATGAAAAACATCGGATTGGTTTGTTTGCTGCTGGTAAGTATTTGCTGCGGATTGCAGGCAAAGAAAATCGTAAAGGTACCCTATTTCATGGCATGCAATACGCGTAGCATTGAAGTGGAGCAAGTGACGCTTGGAAAAGATACGACCTGGCTGGCGGTGAGGCTTTATGGCATGCAGGGCGATAGGGTCAGGATTGATTCGACAGCTGTGTTGCGGGCATCCGGAAAGGATTACGGATATTTGGGAAATACCGGTTTTGCCAGGGATGAATGGACGCATATTCCCGCTTCCGGTGAAATGACTGCTGTTTTGAAGTTTAGTCCGCTTCCGATGGATACTGAGAGCTTTGATTTTGTAGAGACACCGGACAGTGATGAAGGATGGGTAATTTATGGTATACAGCTCAACGGAGAGAAACCTCGGGTGGATATTCCCGAACGTTTGCGGAATAAGAAACCGGATGAGGTTTTGCCATTGCCCGGACCGGAATTGAATATGGGAAAGACTGTCATAAAGGGGCAGATATTGGGGTATAAACCGGAGTATGGAGTGACGTTACGCTACTATGACTCGCCTTGGTTCTTCATGTATTTCACCGGTAAGGACTTGAAGATAGCGGAGGATGGCACGTTCCGTTATGAGACAGAGGTGCTGTTGCCGAGCGGTGCTACGCTGTGGATATCCCGTTCGAAAATAGAATTGTTTCTCGTTCCGGGTGGAGAACTGGATGTCACAATCAATCTGCCTGAAATATTCTATTCGCAAAGCCGTCTTTTAAGCCGGAAAAGGGATGGTGTAACGGACAACTGTGTTTGGTTTGAAGGAGACTATGCCGGTCTGAATACCGAGTTGCTGCGGTTCGGTGAAATGAAAAGCTTATCGGGAGCTGATGATTTTTATGCAGATATTTGTGGGATGACTCCGCAGGCATATAAAAAGTATCTGTTCAGGCATTATGAAGATATGCAAAAGAAACTTGTAAAAAACAAGGATATGAGCCAGGCTTGCCGTACTTATATCCGGGCAAATCTGGATATGAATCTGTTCAGCCTTATCTATAATTACAAGAGTAACCTTAGTTATGCCCCGATGCTTTCGGGCAGGAAGGGGGTGAAAAGGGCGGACATGACGGTGGACAGTACCTCATACTTCAAGGAAATACTGCAACTGGATATTCTGCATACCCCCGAACAGAAATATTACAATTATTATACGGACTTTGTGAAGACCGCTACCGGAAATTTCCGGGATAAGTTTGTGCAAGACCCTCTTTGGCCGGACATGCTTCTTGCCGGGCGTGCTTCCCGTAATCTGAGCAAGTACATGCCTTTGACTGAGGAAGAGCGTCGGACGGTGGACAGCATCGCTTCTCCCGACCTCAGGCAATTGTTCCTGATGAGAAACGGGAGGATTGAAGCCGAACTGAAATCAGAGTTGGAAGCTACTAAGGGAAAGACCGGATATAAGATTGTTGAGGTGGAAAAGGAGGTAGCGGCAGACAGTTTGTTGCAGGTCATTACTCGTCCTTATCGTGGCAAGATGGTACTGGTGGATATGTGGAACACCTGGTGTGGTCCTTGTATGCGGGCCATGAAAAGCCTGAAACCGTTGAAAGAGGAGCTGAAAGAGGTGGTTTATCTATATATTGTCGACGAAACATCTCCTGAAGGAAAATGGAAAGTAATGATACCGGATATACCCGGTATTCACTGTCGCATTAGCAATGAGCAAAGTACGGCATTGGCAAAGCTGTACGAATATCCGGGTATCCCGACCTATTTCGTCGTGAACCGTGAAGGAGATATTTCCTACAAAGCAACCGGATTTCCCGGAGTGGAGATGCTACGGAATGAACTGACCAAGTAACTGTAAATAGTAAATAGTAAATCGTAAATCCCTAAATAGTAAATAATTCCATGGGTCTGTTTTTTGTTTATATACTCAAATCTTCTGTTTGCCTGGCGATATTCTATTTGTTTTATCGCTTGTTGCTGGCACGCGAGACGTTTCATCGTTTCAACCGTTTTTCATTGTTGGGCATTTTGCTGTTGTCCTGCCTATTGCCTTTGGTAGAGGTAAGTGTGAAGCAGGAGACGGAAGTGCACCAGACGATGCTGACATTGGAGCAGTTGCTGATGATGGCAGATGCAGTGAATGCCACTGAGGCCGGAGCAAGGGCTGAAACGGCAACAGTCATCTGGATACAAGTGGCGCTGCTTGTCTATCTGGCAGGAATCGTTTTCTTTGCCTTCCGCAACGTATATTCGTTGGTACGGTTACTGATGTTGCTGAAATCGGGTAAAAAAGAGGATATTGGCAGCTACTTACCGGGCAGGAAAGAGCGCGTTACTTTGATTGTACACAACTGTGACATCGCTCCGTTCAGTTGGATGGGATATATTGTCATTTCACGGAAAGACTTGGAGGAGAACGGACGGGAAATCCTTATCCACGAGCTTGCCCATATCCATAACCGCCATTCCTGGGACTTGCTGGTGGCTGATGTCTGCATTTTCTTTCAGTGGTTCAATCCGGCATCATGGCTCCTGAAGCAGGAATTGCAGAATATCCATGAGTTTGAAGCGGATGAAACGGTGATAAAGGAGGGTGTGGATGCAAAACAGTATCAACTATTATTAATAAAAAAAGCTGTCGGCACAAGGCTCTACTCTATGGCCAACAGCTTTAATCACAGTAAACTTAAAAAACGTATCACTATGATGTTAAAAGAAAAATCAAGTCCGTGGGCACGTTTGAAGTATCTTTATGTACTTCCGGTAGCTGCCATTGCAGTGACAGCTTTTGCCCGTCCCGAAGTCTCCGATAAGGTTGAGGAGATTTCAAGCGTCAAAGTTAACGATTTGGCTGCAATTGTAGAAACAAAAGTGGCAGAAAGTGCAGGTGACACTACGAAGCCTACCGATGTGAAGTATGTACCGACGGAAGTCCGCAAGCAGTTGAAGGGAACTCCGGTCTTCGAGGTGGTAGAGGAGATGCCGGAATTTCCCGGCGGCGGAATGAGCGCTTTCATGGATTATATCAAGACGAATATGCGTTATCCGGCATCTGCCAAAGAGAAAGGTACGCAGGGACGCGTGACTGTCCAATTTGTGGTGGATAAAGATGGTAGTATCAAGGAGCCGAAGCTTCTCCGTTCTGTAGATAAGGATATGAATGCTGAAGCGTTGCGTTTGATAAGTAGTATGCCGAAGTGGAAACCAGGGAGACAGAAGGGGCAGCCGGTGGCAGTGAAATATACGGCTCCGGTGATGTTCAGGCTGGATAACGACAAACTTGAAAAAACTTCTTCTGCCAATGGTATTACAGTTGAAGGATATGCAGGTAATGGGAAAGAACCATTGTATATTGTGGATGGAAAAGAGGTGACGCCATCTGTCATGAGTGCATTGAATCCTGATAAGATAGAACGTGTAACGGTTTTGAAAGATAAATCTGCCACGGAATTATATGGAGAAAAGGGAAAGAATGGTGTTCTTTTGATAACCCTGAAACAAGGAACTCCAGGTATAGTTATCCGTCGGGATAATGAGGTGACAGAGAACGCTAAAGTACAGCATAACGGTAGTCTTGATTTAATAAAGACTATCTATATTGATGGAGAAAAAGTTGATTTGAGTACTAAAACTATCGATGATTTAATACCTGCCGAGAATATTGAGGGTATTGAGGTGAAGAAAGAGGCAGGTGGAAAAGGTGAGATTTACATTACTACTAAAAAAACTAAAGCTGTAGAAAAGACTTCCGTTCAAGGTAATATGAAAGTGGAAGGTAAAGTGGTGGATGAGCAGGGTGAGCCTATTATCGGTGCGGCTACCACTACGGGAAGCGTTACCGATGTCAATGGCAATTTTGTCCTTTCTGTACCTTCTAAGGATGCTGTATTGGTTGTTTCGTATATAGGTATGGCTACCGGCAAAGTGAAGGTGCAGCCCAAGCTTACGATTACGCTGAAAAGTGAATAGTCTCTAACAATTATGATAAGGAAAATTCTCTCTTTGTTTCTGATTCTGGTAGCTGTGGATACAGGGCTTTGCTCTGCCCAGACAGCCGGTAAGAAATATTATTTGGTGGGCGGGCTTTTCTTCGAAGGCATGCCGCCTGGTGTGGGTTCGGACAACGTGGCGGCTTTCATAATACATGAGGACGGCGCGAGACACGAGGTTACGGAACTCCGCTTGCGCAAGGGCATTGTGCTGTCTGAGGAGGTGAGAGAATATGCTACTCCTGCCGACGAGGTGCCTGGTGCGGAAGCTTTCTTGATGAGTTACCGTGGAGGAACGGGGAAGAAGTTGCCGATAGGCGGTGCCGTACAGACTTTGAAGAAGGAAGAATGGATAGGAAAGGCTTTTCCGGAATTCAAAGTGAAAGACATAGAAGGACAGGAGTGGAGCAAGGCCGATGTGACGGGACGTCCTATGGTCTTGAACTTCTGGTATACCGGCTGTGGTCCTTGTATCCGTGAAATGCCGGAGCTGAACAAATGGATAGAAGTCTATCCTGATGTAACCTATCTTGCTACGACTTTTGACAGTGCTGCACAAATAAAGAAAATTGTAGAGAGCCGTCCTTTCCTCTTTACCCAGATAGCCGATGACTTGTTTTTCTTCGAGACCTTTCATGTGAGTGGTATGCCGGTCACTATACTGGTGGATAAGAAAGGCATTATCCGTCATATAGAACAAGGTACTGGAACTGCGAAACTTCGGTATATGCAGGATAAGTTGCAGAAACTTGTCAGCGAATAATTCTTTCCTGATGAATAGGGGATAAGGATTTCAGAGGATTTCTTTTGCCCTTTCACAGATTATCATACCTTTGCGAATATAAATCTAAGGAAGGCAAGGTTATGATAAAACATCTTTTTTTAATATGGGGACTGCTTGCGGCACTCACTGCTGAGCCGGTTCTGGCTTGTACATCTGCCGTCGTTTCTGGAAAGGTTACTCCTGACGGCCGTCCGTTGCTATGGAAAAACCGTGATACGGACTATCTGCGAAATCATGTTGCTTATATAAAAGGGGAGAAGTATAACTTCATTGCCGATGTGAATAGTGCTAACTTTCCTGCCTTGAAAGAGGCATGGATGGGTACAAACTCCGTTGGTTTTGCCTTGATGAACACCCAATCCTACAATCTGGTGGAAGTGAAAGATGGGGAAGAACGGGGGGCAGCCAACGGGAGGATTATCTACCGTGCCTTGGAGGTTTGTGCCACGGTGGAGGATTTCTGCCATTTCCTCGATACCATTTCCAAGCCCAGCTTGATAGAGGCCAATTTTGGCGTAATCGACGCTCAAGGCGCTGGCGCCATGTTTGAGGTGGACTATTATAAATATACGATGTATGATGCCAATAATCCCAAAGATGCTCCTTACGGCTACATTGCCCGTACCAACTTCTCTTTTGCCGGTGAAGCAAATCGGGGGGCAGGTTATGTACGCTATATGGAGGCAGACAGGGTACTGATGAGGGCTTCTGCAACGGGAGGGATCACACCGCAGGGTATATTCAATGATCTTTCACGTTCGTTTCGCAATGGCATGCTTGATATTGATTTGAAGAACGGGAAATTTAATCGCCCGCAAGGTTCCGGTTGGTTTGTCGACCAGGATTTTATTCCCCGTAACAGTACTTCTTGTTCCATTGTGGTGCAGGGCGTAAAACCGGGTGAGAAGGTGGAACTTACTACGATGTGGACAATGCTGGGATATCCTCCTACGGGTATTGCCGTGCCGCTTTGGGTGAAGGATGCGGATAGACTTCTGCCTCCGATGGTATGTTGGGACAAGGCGTGTGCCGCCGCTCCGCTCAGTGATTGGTCACTCCGGCTTTCCAACAATGTCTTTTGTTATAATCAGGGGATGGGAACCAATCGTTATCTGAATTGGGAAAAACTGTACAATATGGAGAATAATGGCTATATGCAGCAGCTTGTTACGGTAGAGGCAGAGGTGTTTCGCCGTACATGCCTATTGTTGGACAGCTGGAGACAGCAAGGAAGCATTGATTCTCAAGAAATGCAGAAGCTTTATCAAGATGTGGAAGCACTTGTCCGAAAGGCTTATACGCCTTTGATGGAACAATGACAGTATTCCAGTATTTCCCCTTCCTGCTCCGGGTGGAACCAGTGGATTTCCTCGTCTCGTTTGAACCAGGTCATTTGCTTACGGGAATAGATGCGTGAGTTCTGCTTTATCTTTTCGATGGCAAAGGGTAATGTCCATTCACCATCCAGGTACTTGAATATTTCTTTGTAGCCTACTGTATTTAGGGAATTTAGACTTTTATGCGGGTAGACCATGCGCGCTTCTTCCACTAAACCCTCTTCCACCATTTGGTCCACCCGGCAGTTGATGCGTTCATAAAGCTCTTCCCGGTTACGTGTTAATCCTATTTTGATGATACGGAAGGGGCGTTCTTTCTTTTGTTGAGTGCGGAAGGAAGTGTAGGCCTTTCCCGTCATGTAGCAGATTTCCAAAGCATGGACTACGCGTTTGGGATTCTTCAAATCTACTATTTTGTAATATTCCGGATCCAACAGCTTAAGTTCCGCACAAAGTCTTTCCAGACCTTCTGTTTCGTATTTGTGCAGCATGAGCTGGCGTGTATCGGCATCTACGGTCGGAATGTCGTCAATTCCTTTACAGACTGCATCTACATACATCATTGAGCCTCCGGTCAGCAGTACGGTGTTATGCTTTGTAAACAGGTCTTCCAGCAGCTTCATCACTTCCGCTTCGTATTGGGCGGCACTGTAATAGTCTGTCAGCTTCAGGGTACCGACGAAGTGATGCTGTACCCGTTGCAGTTGCTCCGGTGTAGGGGCAGCCGTGCCTATCTTTAAATCTGCATAGAGTTGTCTCGAATCGGCCGAGACGATACAAGTATGGAAATGTTCTGCCAATCGGAGGCTGAGCTCTGTTTTGCCTACTCCGGTGGGACCGATAAGTACGATTAGGGTGTGCATGCGGGTAAAAAAATAGGCACGGATTACGCGGATTACACGGAATATTCAATAACAACCGTGTGTTTCCGTGTAATCCGTGCCTAAAAGAAATCTGTATGGTATGTCTGTTTAATATTTCTCTTCTTCAAAGGAGTTTCCGGCTTCGTCCAAACCGCCGAAACCCTCTTTGTCGAAATCTTCCATATCGAAGTCCTGGTCGCCGTAAAAGTTTTCGTCCAAATCAAGGGAACCGCCAGCAGCTGCCATCTCTTCAAAATCAATGGTCTGCTTGGGAGCTTCACCTGCTTTCTTGGTGCATTTGGCTCCTTTCATTTCCTTTCCGGTAATGATTTCAGAAAGCTCGATGAAGAAGCAGCGCTCAGTCATATAATCGAATACATAGAGAAGTTTCTGCTTCTCGTCTTCAACCAGTTCGCTCAGCTGGGTCTCTTTCATCACCCAACTGTCCATTTCCGGATTGTCATCCATTTCTTCCAGCGTAATTTCTTTCTCTTTCTCCCAGTCATCATCGCAAATGAAGAAAGACGTCATTTGGTCGTTAGTGTAGCCTGCCGACTTTAGAATCGCTTCATGGAAGTCATAAAAGGTAGCTTCCGGGTCTATCTGTATTTCTCTGACAAAATCGTCCACCTCATCAGAGATGATTGTAAATCTGTAGATCATGATGATTTATAATTTATGATTTCTGACTTTGTGTAAATCATACGTTTTTCATTTTCCTGCGGGGATAATGCCGCGGGCTGATTCACGTATAAAGTTTACGATATAGCTTATTTCCGGTGTCATTTCCATTTCATCCTCGATTTTCTTCAAGGCATCCGTATTGTTCAGACCGCCTTGATAGATAATACGATAGGCATCATGGATTTTCTCAATGGTCTCGTTGGAGAAGCCACGGCGGCGTAACCCTACCACATTGATTCCCGCATAGCAGATAGGCTCGCGTCCGGCAATGATGTACGGTGGGATGTCCTTGCTGAAACGGCAGCCGCCTTGTATCATTCCATAACCGCCCACATGGCAGAATTGGTGCATCAGTACATTGGCGCTGATGATGGAATAATCGTCGATGACAATTTCACCCGCCATTTTTGTAGAGTTGCCAATGATACAGCTGTTGCCTATCAGAGCATCGTGGGCCACGTGTACACTTTCCATCAGGAGATTGTTGTTACCGACGATGGTTCTGCCTTTGGCAGCTGTACCGCGGTTGACAGTTACGTTTTCACGTATGATATTGTTGTCTCCGATTTCAGCAGTGCTTTCCTCCCCTCTGAACTTTAAATCCTGGGGAATAGCACCGATAACGGCTCCCGGGAAAATGGTGTTTCCATTGCCGATGCGTGCACCGTACAGAATGTTGACATTTGCCATAATCTTGTTGTTATCACCGATTACCACATTCTTGTCAATGAAAACAAAAGGAGCAATCTCTACGTTTTCCCCGATTTTGGCTTCGGGATGAATATACGCTAAGGGACTTATCATATTATTTACGATTTAGCTATTTACGATTTACGATTGAGAATACTTGCGATTTACTGTATATACGATTTTATCCGAATGTGATAATTCTCACGAATAATTTGAATCGTAAATCGTAAATAGTCTAATCGTAAATTTTATTATTTGTTCTTAACTATTTGCGCCATAAACTCTGCTTCGCAGACAACTTTTTCGCCTACAAACACATAGCCTTTCATGGTAGAGATGCCGCGGCGTATGGGGGCCATCAGCTCTACACGGAAGATGAGGGTATCTCCAGGTACCACTTTCTGGCGGAATTTCACACCGTCAATCTTCATGAAGTAGGTGGAGTAACGTTCCGGTTCATCCACTGAATTCAGAACAAGCAAACCTCCCGTCTGTGCCATTGCCTCTATCTGCAACACACCGGGCATTACGGGTTCCTGCGGGAAGTGTCCCTGAAAGAAAGGTTCGTTGGAAGTTACGTTCTTGACACCTACAATGTAGTTGGCACCTATTTCTATGACTTTGTCCACCAATTGCATCGGGTAACGGTGAGGCAGAAGTTCGCGGATGCGGTTTACATCCATAATGGGTTCGCGGTTGCAGTCGTAGGTAGGGGCTTGTATTTCGTGCAAACGGATTTCCTTGCGCATCTGGCGGGCGAACTTATTGTTGATAGTGTGTCCCGGGCGGGTAGCGATGATACGGCCCTTGATGGGCTTGCCTATCAAGGCCAGGTCACCGATGACATCAAGTAACTTGTGGCGGGCGCATTCATTGGGCCACACCAAAGGTTTGTGGTTGATATATCCCAATTGTTTGGCGTCCATATGAGGAACACCCATCACGTCGGCCAGCTTGTCATAGTTCTCCTGGGACATTTCGCGTTCGTAAATAACAATCGCATTGTCAAGGTCGCCGCCCTTGATAAGACCGGCTTGCAGCAACGGCTCAATTTCGCGTACAAACACGAAAGTACGGCTTGCGGCGATTTCATCCTTGAACTTCGTCATGTCCTCCAGCGTTGCAAACTGGTTGGGGAGGATGTTGGAATCGTATGATACCAATACATTCAAGCTGAAGTTCTCGTCCGGCAACACGATGATGGAAGAGCCGGTTGTTTCGTCACGGAATTCAATTTTGGACTTGATGATATAGAAATCTTTTACGGCATTTTGTTCTACAGTGCCTACGCGCTCTATTTCGTTGACATAATATTGGGCGCTTCCGTCCAGAATGGGAAATTCCGGTCCGTTTACCTGTATCAAGCAGTTATCGATACCCAATGCATAGAGGGCTGCCATACCATGCTCCACTGTGCTCACCTTTACTCCGTTTTTGGAGATTACAGTTCCACGGGTAGTTTCGGATACGTTGTCTGCAACGGCATCGAAGGTAGGCTGTCCTTCCAAGTCGATACGTTGGATTTTGTATCCATGGTTATCCGGAGCAGGATTGAAAGTAACGGTTAGGTCAAGTCCCGTATGAAGACCTTTTCCACTAAGCGAAAAGCTATCTTTTAGAGTCTTTTGTTTTAACATTGGTTACTTATTTAATAGTTGTTTAAGTTCATTCAATTCTTTGCGGAGCTGGCGCAGTTCCACTTGCATTTCCGGCAAACTTCTTTGTGCGATGGATGCCTTGAAATATTGTTTCAGCTCCATAGGAGGGGTACCGATAAGTTGGCTACCGTCCTTTATGCTACTGGGAACACCAGACTGTGCGCCAAGGTTCACTTTGTTGCCAATATGAATATGACCTGCAATGCCTACCTGCCCGCCGAACATGCACCATTCTCCTATCTTGGTAGAACCTGCTACACCTACTTGCGCCGCCATTACGGTGTGGGATTTCATCATTGTGTGCCACCTGAATCAAATTATCCAGTTTCACACCGCTATGTACGATGGTGGCTCCCATAGTAGCACGGTCCACACACGTGTTGGCACCGATTTCCACATGGTCTTCCAGGATAGTGATACCTATTTGCGGTATTTTTTCATAGCCCTCGGAAGTGGGGGCGAAGCCAAAACCGTCTGCACCGATAACGCAACCGGAGTGCAGGATGCAGTGGTTTCCTACCCGGCAATCGTGGTAGATGGTGGAGTTAGCGTAAATAATACAGTCATTGCCCACTTTGGCACCGCTGCCAATCGTGACGTGCGGATGAATGACCGTATTGTCTCCCACCTCTGCGTATTCGCCAATGCAGGCAAAAGGCGCAATGTAAACATCCTTGCCAATTTTAGCTGTCTCGGCAACAAAGGCCAGAGAGTCAATTCCCACCCGCTTTGGCTTGCTTTGCTCATAAAGATTTAGCAATTTAGCAAGACTTTCATACGCATTGTCCACTTTAATCAGGGTGGCTTTCACTTCTTGTTCCGGAACAAAGTCCTTGTTTACCAGAACAATGCTTGATTGGGTTTCGTATATGTAGGGGGTATATTTGGGGTTGGATAGAAAGGAGATGGCTCCCGGTATTCCCTCTTCGATTTTCGCAAAGGTGTGAACGGTAGCATTCTCGTCTCCAACAATTTCTCCTTGGATAAATGTTGCAATTTGTTTAGCAGAGAACTCCATGTCTTATTCTTGTTAGATGGTTTCAAAACGCAAATAACGGACTTTTTTTTTATATTTCCTTGTCCTGAGGTGAATATTTTATACTTATCTATGCAAACGTTGGTAGCATAAGTAGTACTTTTTTACTTTCTTGGACAGAAGAGAGATATTGAGCATATCCGATGCTTCGGCAATATTCTTGATGCTGCCGTCGTTGTAGAGGATGTCAATACTGTCATCTGCCTCGTCGTACATATTCTTCTCGATGCTGGGGGTAGAGATGAAATATCTCGCTTCGGAGAGAGGGATGTTCAGTTGTTCACTGATTTGCAAAGTTAGTTCTTTTTTCCGTTCCTCACTAATAGGTTCGGTAGAAATCTCGACTTTGAAGATGTTTCGGTTAATCATGCCGGCGCTCAGGGTGGACAAAACCTTGTCCGAATGGCGGCTCCATACCTTGAGGGCAGTCCAGATGTCATTATCGTCCAACTGAATGAAATTCTCCAAACATTCGGGATTGTTGTAGAATGCCTCCCGGCTGATGTCGTTGTATAGAAAGAATTTCAAGGCGGGTGAGGCAAAGAGGTCTATGCCGCGGCTTGCCAGTTCCTTGGCGCGGAGCAGGGTGCTAATCAGCATTTTCTCGTAGGCAACGGAGGTTTTGTGCAGATAGACTTGCCAGTACATCAGGCGGCGGGCGGTGAGGAAGTTCTCAATAGAATAGATGCCTTTGGACTCTACTACCAGGTGGTAATCCTTTACATCCAGCATCTTGATAATGCGGGCGGAGCCAATGTTGCCTTCGGTCACTCCGGTATAGAAGCTGTCGCGGCGCAGGTAGTCGAGGCGGTCCATGTCCAGTTGTCCGCTTACCAGCTGGTGGAGGAAACGCTTGGGGTATTCATCCTTGAATATTTGGATGGCAAGTGTCGGTTGCCCGTTCATTTCTTTGTTGATGCGTTCCATGAGCATCAGGGAAATGTCTTCGTGCGAGACACCTTTTACAATAGTATCTTCAAGCACGTGCGAGAACGGACCGTGCCCGATGTCGTGCATGAGGATAGCCGCCTGTACGGCTTCCGCTTCACTGTCGAAAATGAAGTTTCCTTTGGCGGTAAGTTGCTGGATAGCTTCACTCATAAGGTAGAATGCCCCCAGTGAGTGCTGGAACCGGGTATGCTGTGCGCCGGGATACACCACGGACGATAATCCCAATTGTTTGATACGGGTGAGGCGTTGCAAAAGGGGATGTCGTACAAGGTCGTACAGCAGTCCTTTGGGTATGTTGATGAATCCGAACACCGGATCGTTGATAATTTTACGTTCGTAAGGCATAGCTAAGTATTTGAGGACAAAGGTAATTTGTTTTTAGGAGATGACAAAATATGATGCTATACAAGGAAGTTCATCACCAGTCGTGTTGAGATGATAACATCTAAGTTGTAAATCGCAGTAGGTTTATATTTTGAGATAGTATTATGCAAAATTTGCATATTACTGTCTCTGTCAAGTTCTCCTTCATTGAAAACATTTGCAATGTGGCGGGCTATGACAGATTGGTCCTTTTGAAACCTTCGAGCATATCGTGCGGGATTATCATGTATTGATACGAACCGGGCAGAATCAGGCGAACAACTACCCCTTTCGCCGGTTGTTCCCGGGTATGTTTAAAATAAGTTCTTATTTGCTTCTCAGAGTATTGCTTTCAGCTGTTTCGCCATCTGAGCCTGTACTTCCTGTGCGGCTTTGCGTGCAGCGGCTGCGAAGTTTTCGGTCTTGTCTACATAGATGATACCGCGGCTGGAGTTAACAATCAGCCCGCAAGTCTTGTTCATGCCGTACTTGCAGACCTCTTCCAATGAACCGCCTTGCGCACCTACGCCGGGCACTAAAAGGAAGTGGTTGGGAACAATCTTACGAATATCTTCGAAAGCACGTCCTTGGGTGGCGCCTACCACGTACATCATTTGCTCGTCGTTTGCCCATTCCTGTGACTTGCTCAATACTTTTTCAAAGAGACGTTCACCGTTTTTGTCTTCCGTCAGTTGGAAGTCGTGCGAACCTTTGTTGCTGGTCAGTGCGAGCAGGATAACCCATTTGCCTTCGTAGGTGAGAAATGGAGTAACGCTGTCTTCGCCCATATAAGGAGCTACGGTTACCGAGTCTATGTCCAGCTCTTCAAAGAAAGTACGTGCATACATGGCAGAGGTATTGCCGATGTCGCCGCGTTTGGCATCGGCGATGATAAACTGGTCGGGATAGTTCTGCTTGATGTAGTTCACGGTCTTTTCAAAGGCAATCCAGCCTTTTACTCCCATGCTCTCATAGAAAGCGAGATTCGGTTTGTAGGCGATACACAGGTCGGCTGTTGCATCGATAATCGCTTTGTTGAAGGCAAAGATGGGGTCTTCTTCTTTCAGCAGGTGTTCCGGAATCTTTTTGATATCCGTGTCCAGACCTACGCATAGAAATGATTTCTTGCGTTTGATATTCTCAAAGAGTTGTTGTTTGTTCATATCGCAATTTGTTGGTTTAATGGTTTTACTTTTTAAATAAATATCCCTTGATGCTCATTCTTATATCTTCGTCACTGTTCTTTTCATAATGGATATCGAATGCAGTCAGCATGAACAGGTTCTTGGGAGAATTGCATCGGAAAGAGGTAGGTGGTATATGACCGTGCTTGCTGTTCTTTTCCAACATTTCCAATGTGCTGAGTTCGATATATGCGCTATCGTTCAGATTGTCCGTCCGGGTATCGAGTGAAACGGGCAATATTCCATTTTCAAGATATTGGCGGGGGATGGTAAGAAAACGGCTTGACATACCGTCGCTGGGTATGGTGATAAACCGTGTGTAGCCTTTGGGAACACTGATGTTCGTTTGATTGTCGATTGCTCCGCTATAAGTAACCTTGCCGCTATCAGTGCCGGCGGGCGCTGCATTTGTTTCAATATCCGCTGCCACGGAATAGAGGTTGTAGGTTACGTTTCTGTCTATCAGATGAGTGACGCTCTCTGTGCCGAACCAGCTGTTCAGGTATCTGAATTTACTGTTTATCCGTATCGCCTGCTTTTCCGGCAGCGAGTACATCCATTCCTCATATTGTTGTAGCGAGAGAGGGGCTTTTGCCCGGCAACTGCGTTGCATCTCGGCTTTGATTTCGTTAAGAATGACATTCTTTGTAATGCCGGCATAGTTGACGGGCAATGCCGACGTCAGCAAAAAGATGATGGCAAACGAAATGGGTATCCAGTTGATACGCCGTGCCTTGATGGCGAACAATCCGATACAGACAAAATAGAACCAGCCGTTGAGTGTGGCGAGATAGAGCCGGTTAACGGTAATGCCGTAATCATTAAACCGTCGCACGATGCCTATGGTCATCAGCAACAGCAGAGGCAGTATCAGTACGGGCATCCAGCGGGCAATCCAGTTGTCAAACCGTTTGTTATTTTCAAGGCGTGCGGGATACAGACCGAATTGAATGGCGATGCACACCGTTATTAATGCTACGATGAGCCATGACACCCAGCCTGTGGGTAGTTCCCAACTGACAAGGATGCGGGCGGCATACATGTAAAGCACTGTCAGATATCCGGCTGTAAGCGGAAGGAACAGGTAGTGTATGATGCCGTTCAGGAATTCGGATGAGTGGGGTTCGCGGTTGTGTTTGTCCTCTCCCTGCGGCAACAATCCGAGGAACAGTATCAAGGCGAGCGTTATGCTGCACAGATAATAGATATAGGCATAGCACTTTCCGCTGAAATGGATGTCGAACAGCTGGTGCAGCGAGAACAACAGCAGACTGATGCCTGCCCATAGGATGAGGCCTATGATTTGTGTGACAGCGAACGAAGAAACGGCGTTCAGTGCAAAATTCCAACTGGCAATGTCATTCTTCTCGCGCAGGAACGAGAGGAAGAATGTGGAGAGCCCTATGGTGAGAATGGCTGCCGTGTGGGCGATGCCGATTTCAATCCATGAACTCTCTGTACCGAGATAACGGTAGAGCAGAAAAGCATCGGCTATGAGCAGGGCGTGTGCGGCAAGTTGTATGCCTGTCTTCCACATCCGGCTTTTTACTTCTTCGCTCCACAGATGAAGCGTGAGCGAAAGCAGGATACCTACCGACAGGTAGTAACCGGTTATAAACAGCAACCGTTCTTCGCCTGTCCAGCTTATTGATGTCAGATGAATGAGATAGGCAGTGAATGCAAAGATAAAGGCTACCGTAACCGGGAAGCGCTTCAGGCAGTTCTGAAACGCTTCGGTAACCGTGTGAAACGCTTTCTCTACTGATAGCCCTTTCATAACTACAATTCGCTTTCTTTCAGTCGCTCTGCATTTTCCGCAACAATCAGATGGTCGATGCAATCCTGAATATCACCGTCCATAAAGGCGGCAAGGTTATAAATGGTATAGTTGATGCGGTGGTCGGTAATACGTCCCTGCGGATAGTTGTAGGTACGTATCTTTGCCGAGCGGTCACCGGTAGAGACCATTGTCTTGCGCTTGGAAGCGATGTCGTCGATGTATTTCTGGTGCTCTTTGTCGTATATAAAGGTACGCAGGCGCGACAGGGCGCGTTCTTTGTTTTTCGGCTGGTCGCGCGTTTCGGTACATTCGATGAGAATTTCCTCTACGACACCCG
>OGMY01000359.1_pt1 | contig 17966 bp, 18 predicted proteins | sample 1573371 | NCBI WGS metagenome assembly OGMY01 (sample SAMEA2581879, study PRJEB24529) | metagenome | biome: Human gut stool | place: China | collected 2011 | reverse complement strand
GTTTAATCTGACCTGGTTTACAAAGAACCATACCACGTTTGATTTCGTTCTTGTCAATACCACGAAGCAAAAGACCTACGTTGTCACCAGCTTCACCTTGATCCAACAGTTTACGGAACATTTCAACACCAGTTACAACTGATTTCTTATCTTCACCTAAACCAAGGATTTCGATTTCATCACCAACGTGGATAACACCAGTTTCGATACGACCTGTTGCTACAGTACCACGACCTGTGATAGAGAACACGTCTTCAACCGGCATCAAGAATGGTTTATCAACATCGCGCGGAGGCAGTGGAATCCAGTTATCAACTGCATCCATCAGTTCCATAACTTTGTCTTCCCATTTTTCAACACCGTTCAATGCGCCAAGAGCAGAACCACGGATGATAGGAGTATTGTCACCATCGAAATCATAGAATGAAAGAAGTTCTCTCATTTCCATTTCAACGAGTTCCAACATTTCTTCGTCGTCTACCATATCGCACTTGTTCAAGAATACAACCAGACGAGGTACGTTTACCTGACGAGCCAACAGGATGTGTTCGCGAGTTTGAGGCATCGGACCATCAGTTGCAGCACAAACGATGATAGCACCGTCCATCTGAGCAGCACCAGTTACCATGTTCTTTACGTAGTCGGCGTGACCCGGACAGTCTACGTGTGCATAGTGACGGTTAGCTGTTTGATATTCAACGTGAGAAGTATTGATAGTAATACCTCTTTCTTTTTCTTCAGGAGCGTTGTCGATAGAATCGAAAGAACGCAATTCTGAAAGACCTTTTTTAGCCAACACAGTAGTGATAGCAGCAGTCAAAGTGGTTTTACCGTGGTCAACGTGACCGATAGTACCAATGTTAACGTGCGGTTTCGAACGTTCAAATTTCTCTTTAGCCATAGCTTTACTTGTTATTTATTTGATTAATAATCAGCTTTTACATTTTATGAGCTGTTACCGGGACTTGAACCCGGGACCTCTTCCTTACCAAGGAAGTGCTCTACCGCTGAGCTAAAACAGCAACTTTCTCGATTTCGAGTGGTGCAAAAGTATATAACAAAAATGAAATAACAAAAAAATCGGCGGATTTTTATCGCAGAATGCGTTCCCGTTTTTCTTCGTATTTGTGTAAGTGACACAAAATTAATTCATTAGTTTTTTATACAGGTTGTGTCTTTTCCTGTCAGGCTGGAAAATGTATTGGTTTTTCTGATTTAACAATTTATTTCTATTGCTGAAAATTCATCAATTATTAACCTTAATTATTTTAATCGTTTATGGAAAAATTAAATGTTGCGGAACGGAGGACATACGTCGCTCCGGAGTTAAGTATTGCAGAATTTGCAATCGAGAACGGTTTCGGCAATTCTGTCGCTTCGTTCGAAGAGGAAACCTATGAATAACCCCTCAACCTTCCGAATTATTATGAAAAGATTTTTAGCTTGTTTTGGTTGTGCAGCCGTTTTGGCTGCTTCGGTTTCCTGTACGAAGGATACGACGGTTGCGCCGGAAGTTAAGCAAGGAGCTATGAAATCACCGCTTCGGTAGAAGGTACCCGTACTTCGTTGGAAGGTGCTGATGTACGGTGGTCGGCGAACGATGCGCTCGGTATTTTCTCCGGGACGAAGTTCGTGAACGCGAAATTTACCACCAAGGATGACAACGCTGCATCCGCGACTTTCACGGGCGATGCGACCGATGCTGAGGGTACGGAGGCTGCGAAGGCTTTCGCCTATTATCCTTATGCTGCAGGTGCTACGCTGGAAGGAACGACCGTTTCCGGTCTGGAGATTCTTGCCGTGCAGACGTTCGCCGAGGGAACTTTCGCTACGACGCTCAACCCGATGGCGGCCGTAGGCGAAGATCATACATCGTTGGCGTTCCGTTCGGTGGGTGCCGTGCTGCGTTTCAAACTGACGGGTACCGATACGTTCAACAAACTGATCCTTACGGGTAACAACGACGAGTCTATCGCCGGTGCTTATGCGCTGGATTTCAGTGGTGAAGTGCCTGCCATGACTTTCTCGGGCGAGGGTAAATCCATTACGGTGACTTGTGCATCGGACGTAACGCTCAAGACGGATGTTGCTACCGAGGTGCATTTTGTCGTACCTGCCGGGATCGAGTTTACGAAGGGTGTTTCGCTGAAGATCGTTCACAGTTATTACAGTTGGGATGCCGGTGATGTGAATAAAGAGATTTTGACCCGTAAGTTCACGACTCCGCTGACCACGGCGGCCAATAAACTCTATAATGTGACGGAGTTCAAGGCGGAAGACCTCTCTTCGGGCATGTACACCAACCTGCGTGCTTATCTGTTGAGTGAATACGATGCGAATGGAGACGGTCTGCTCTCGCAGGCTGAGGCCGAAAGCGTAACGGAAATTTATTCGACTGGTTTCGGGGGCAAGGTAAAGAGTTTGATGTATATTGAGCGTTTCCCCAACTTGGAGGTGCTTGTTGTCAATTCGAATTGCGACGAACTGAATGGTATTACGCTGTCGAACAATAAGAAGCTGACAAGGGTGTCGCTCTCTCCGGCCAATGGTTTGTGGTCGAGTCTCAATGTGAGTGGGCTTGAAAACTTGACGACGTTTGAGCTCAAGTTCTCCAACGACCAGGCCAACTTGTCCAAGATCAATCTTTCCAATTGTCCGGCATTGAAGAAAGTGGTTGTCGAGGGAGCCAAATCGCTCGAAACTTTGGATCTGACCGGTTCCGCATCGACTGTCGAAATGTTCTGGCTGGTGTCCTGCCCCAAAATGACGACCGTGGATATCCACGAGATGCCCATTACCACGTTCGCATCGGCTGACTATTCGGACAGCGGTATGAATATGATGCCCGACGGAACTACGATCATCGCCATGACCGCTCAGAAGGATGCGATGGCCGGCAGGTATTCCGACTATGAGATATCCGTTACCTGGCTGCTCGTCGATGAGGAGCGCGTGGAGGCAGCTGCAGGTATGAACGAGGTGCTGCGCGGAGTTATCCTGAATGATACAACCATCAACCCTCTCGGCTCCAACAATACAGTGATTACCCAGGAAATGCTGGATAAGGTGACGGAGATCCGGATTACGTCTGCCATGACTGCGGACGGACTCACTCTTGACGGACTGGATTTGTGCACCAACCTGACGACGCTGTCGATCAATGCATGGAGAGTTTCGCTGGGAGACATCGACCTGTCGGGCTTCACGAAGCTGACCGATGTAACCATGTCGCCGACGGCAGGTTATACTTCGATCAAACTGCCTGCCGGAATCAAGAGCTTCAAGTCGATCATCAACAACACCAATCACAATCCGGTGGGTCCGACGACATTGGATCTGACGCAGTACACCGAGTTGGAATACGTGAATGTAATGGATTCCTACAATACGCCTGCAGTGCTGAAGTCGCTGAATGTATCCGGATTGAGCAAGCTCGCACTGCTCTATGTCGGCGGTACGCCTGAAGTAAATATCGCCAACTGTCCGCTGCTGACCACTTGCATTAAAAATAACGGCACGTACGAAAGCGGTTTCTACTGGTCCGGAAGCAGCAGCTCGCAGACCATTATCGTCGAGTCCGAGGCTAAGAGAGATCAACTGAAGGCAAGTTGGAAAAAGGTGATGGGCTACGACGAAGAGAATCCTGCCAATGCATGGACGATTCAGCAATAGTCCTTCCGTGTCGCAGCGGTAGCGGGCGAGAGGATGCCCGTCGCCGGCAGCGATGCTTTCCGGCCGGTTGTACCGGCTGATACGAACAACGATATCCCGCCCGAGGTTTTCCCGGGCGGGATTTTTTGCCGCTTGCCCCGCCGGGGGCATGTCTTTCTGCGGTGAGAACGTTTTGCATAGTACGGATGGAGTATGAATAAGATGGGAAGCGGCTCGGATTCTATGATTTGAAAAGTGCGAAGAAAAAGTTCGGAATTGATAATCATTTTATATCTTTGCTTCCGGTTTATAACTAAAAATATATGAAACGTATCTTAATCGTAGGTGCCGGTGGCCAGATCGGTTCCGAATTAACAACTTATCTCCGTAAAATTTACGGAAACGACAATGTGGTCGCAACGGACGTGCGCGAGTGCAAGCAGCTTGCCGAGTCGGGACCTTTCGAGGTGATGAACGCCCTGGATGCCAATGCAATGGCGGAAATGGTGTCGCGTCAGAAGATCGATTCGATTTTCAACCTGGTAGCCCTGTTGTCGGCTGTCGGCGAAGCGAAGCCCCAGACGGCATGGCAGGTCAATATCGGTGCGCTGATGAATTCGCTGGAGGTGGCCCGTCAGTATAACTGCGCGCTGTTCACCCCCAGTTCGATCGGCGCGTTCGGTCCCTCTTCGCCCAAGGACAAGACTCCGCAGGATACCGTGATGCGTCCGACGACGATGTACGGCGTATGCAAGGTGACGGGCGAGATGCTCGGCGACTATTACCACAGCCGTTTCGGTGTGGATACCCGTTCGGTGCGTTTCCCCGGATTGATTTCCAACGTGACCCTTCCGGGTGGCGGTACGACCGACTACGCGGTGGAGATCTACTACGAAGCGATCCGTTCGGGCCGCTTCACCTGCCCCGTGCCGGGCGATGTCTATATGGACATGATGTACATGCCCGATGCGCTGCGTGCCTGCGTGGAGCTGATGGAGGCCGATCCGACGAAGCTCGTACACCGCAACAGTTTCAACATCGCGTCGATGAGCTTCACGCCGGAGATCATCTATGCCGAGATCAAGAAGCGTCTGCCCGACTTCACGATGGATTACGACGTCGATCCGGTGAAGAAAGCCATTGCCGAAAGCTGGCCCAATTCGCTCGACGATACCTGCGCCCGTGAGGAGTGGGGTTGGAAGCCCGAGTGGGATCTGTCGAGCATGACGGACGATATGCTGGAGGTGATCCGCAAGAAGAATCTGAAATAGTGTCCCGTAATCCGTTGCGGGAGCTGCGCGGCGATCCGGGCGGAGAATCGGGCGGAGTTGTGTCGGCGGACTCCCGCGAGGCACGGACCGGTTCCACGACGATCGTCGATACTTCCGAGAGTTGGGACGGCACGGCGCTGCCGTCTTATCCTGCGGGAACGCCCCGTATTACGATTCTTCGGATTACGATCGCTCCCGGTGAACGGCTGGCGATGCACCGTCATCCCGTAATCAATGCCGGTGTCGTGCTGCAAGGCGAACTTACCGTTGTTGCGGAAAACGGTCTGTCGAAGACTTTTTCGGCGGGCAGCGGTATCGTCGAGTTGGTGAATACGTTCCACTATGGTGAAAACCAGGGGACGGTGCCGGTTGATCTGGTGATGTTCTATGCCGGAGGCGCGGACCTGCCGCTTTCCGTGAAACGATAAGAAACGGCCCTGAAGTTTTCTTCAGGGCCGTTTTATGTCTGTTTCGGAACACCGGGGCGAGGTCCCGATACGGACTTTCGGTAATGAAATAAAAAGACAGACGGGTTAAAAATCGTAGCCGACGGAGAGGGACCAACTGCGGTTGCGGAATTTGGAGGTGTCGTCTTCCTGGGCGATGTTGAGGAAACCGCCGCCGTAAGAGGCGCCGATATAGACGGAGTGGATGCTTAATCCGATGCCTATCCGCCCGCCGAAGTCTCCGCGTTGAAACATTTTATTTTTGCCGAACAAATTCTGTTGGATTTCAAGTCCCAAGTCGTCAAAGGACTGTTTGCCGTCCACACCCAGCGATCCGTAGAATCCGGCGAAAGGAATGACAGCGACTTTCGGGGCGAGCCGGATGTGGTAGTTGAGCATGACGGGAAGTTCCAGGTACATTGCGTTCAGGGAGAGCTCAATGTCCGAGCCGCCGTCGGTAGCTTGGACTTTTCCTCCCTTGTTGTGCAGCATCAGGCCGAACTGGAAATAGAAAGGCTTGTCGTTCAAAAGCCGGACCTGGTCCGTCAGGCCGATGTTGAATGAAGTGCGTAATTCCGACAGGTATTTCTCTCCGGAACCGGTATCCAGGATGCTGATTTTGCTCATATCCATACCGACCCGAAGGCCGAAAATATTCTTTTTGGGCGTTTGTGCCCATGCGGTGGAGATGGCTGCCGTTATCGCCAGCAAACAGAGTAGAAGTTTTTTCATACGATCGAAGTTAGGGTTAGTTTTCTATACCGAAGATAAGAAAATATCGGTAATAAAAAAGGTTTTTCGTTGATAAAATAAGTTTTTGGCGTCGGATTTGCCGTTTCTTATAACCGACTTCGAAGGGAGAAATAATGTTATTCGAATAACAGTTTGTCTGTAAAAATCGTTATCTTTGCACGGTTCGACAGATTGCGCTGCGGCAGTTCGGAATTCGGATCCGCCTCGTTGCGACTTTTCGTGCGTCCGGTGGGTGCGATCCGGCAGACAACCGAGGTTGCAGGCAGATGCCGCACCTGTGAAACGACCGTTGAAAACGAAATTGTTTTTTATAAAATTCAAAAAATTACAGCTATGCAGATTGTAGAGATCCATGCAAGAGAAATCCTCGATTCGAGAGGTAACCCGACCATCGAGGTCGAAGTAAGAACCGTATCGGGTGCATTCGGCCGTGCAGCCGTGCCGAGCGGTGCTTCGACGGGAGAGCACGAAGCCCTTGAACTGCGTGACGGCGACAAGAGCCGTTATTCGGGCAAAGGCGTCGAGAAGGCGGTGGAGAACGTGAATAACATCATCGCTCCGGCGATCGTCGGTATGAGCGTAACGGATCAGGTGGGCATCGACAAGACGATGATCGCGCTGGACGGTACGCCGACCAAATCGAAGCTGGGCGCCAACGCCATCCTGGGTGTTTCGCTGGCCGTAGCCCGCGCTGCCGCCGACTATTTCGGTCTGCCGCTCTACCGCTACATCGGCGGTGTGAATGCCAAGACGCTGCCCGTGCCGATGATGAACATCATCAACGGCGGTTCGCATTCGGACGCTCCGATCGCTTTCCAGGAGTTCATGATCCGTCCGGTGGGCGCTCCCTCGTTCCGCGAAGGTCTTCGCATGGGTGCCGAGGTGTTCCACAGCCTGAAGAAGGTGTTGCACAACCGGGGCCTCTCGACGGCCGTAGGCGACGAAGGAGGTTTCGCACCCGCGCTGAAGGGTACGGAGGATGCGATCGAGTCGATCCTCGAAGCGATCAAGGCTGCCGGTTACAAGCCGGGCCGCAAGAGCGAGGGCGGCGACGTGTCGATCGCTATGGACTGCGCCTCTTCGGAGTTTTATGCGGACGGTGTTTACGACTATACGAAGTTCGAGGGTGCGAACGGTGCAAAGCGCTCTTCGAAAGAGCAGGTCGAGTACCTCAAGAGCCTGGTCGCCAAATATCCGATCGATTCGATCGAGGACGGTATGTCCGAGAACGACTGGGAGGGTTGGCAGATGCTGACGGCCGAGCTGGGCGACAAGTGTCAGTTGGTCGGCGACGACCTGTTCGTAACCAACGTGGATTTCCTGCGCAAGGGTATCGAGATGGGATGTGCGAACTCGATCCTGATCAAGGTGAACCAGATCGGTACGCTGACCGAAACGCTCGACGCTATCGAGATGGCACATCGTGCCGGCTATACGTCGGTTACTTCGCACCGTTCGGGCGAAACCGAGGATTCGACGATCGCCGACATCGCCGTAGCGACCAATGCGGGTCAGATCAAAACCGGCTCGATGTCGCGTTCCGACCGTATGGCCAAGTATAACCAGTTGCTCCGGATCGAGGAAGAGCTCGGTGACGAGGCGATTTACGGCTATACCAAGGTTTACCGCAAGTAATCCCCGTTTAATGGAAGAATCCCCGCCGCAAGACCAATGCTTGCGGCGGGGGTTCTTTTGTTGTAGGCTGTCGTGGAGTGCGATATCGTAATGTCGTTTCCAGGGCCGTATTTGCCGGATGTTTTACTCTGTGTCCTCTGCCGTTTCGGAACCGGATGCAGCAGGCATTTTTTCCGGATCGATTCCGAAAGCCGATACGATGATCATTTTTTCATCGACATTGTTGGGGTTGGTGACGATGATGCCGTATTCACCGGCAGGGGCATCTCCGAAAGTCAGGTAATAGGAGTTTTCTCCGTATTTTTCTGCGGTAAAGGGCAGGTACTCCATATCGTTGGATGTGACGTTGAACGAACCTACGGCCGAGATGACTGCCGAGCGTTGTTTTCGGTTGTTCTTCATGGCGAATACCCGTACGATCGACATCGGGTCGGTTTTGTTGTCTACGGCGCGGACAATCAGATTGACCGGTTCGTCGGCTGCGAAGCGTACGTTGGCTTGACTACCTGCGACGAGAATTTTAGTTTTCGACTTATTGACGGCCAGACCTGCTATATACACTCCGGCTCCGGTGCGCATTTTGACATTGTGTTTTTCCAATTTTTCCGCCGTGCCGTCCGAATGAATCGCCAATACTTCGCCAATGAAATCGGGTTCGGGAATTTGGGCGGCGATACCGGATGCCAATACCAGGGCGAACAGCGTGAAAAGAATTTTTTTCATTGTTTAGGGATATTTGCTTGGGGTTTATATTTTGTTCGGAAACGTTCTTGGGGAAAAGTGGATGTATTCCCGGGCGAATGAGTTTCCGCTGCAAATATAAGTAATTCCCCCCCCCGCCAAAATTTACCGGGAAAAATTACGGATACGGTTGAAAAATGACGATACGGAAGCGATGTCCGTGCGGCGGGTGATTCGAATCGGTTGGGGAGCGCGGAGGCAGGACGAGTTGTTGCCGAACTATTTTTTCTTGTGCGGATTGAAAATACGGTATCCGATCGACAATCCGATCTTGTTGGGATACCACTCCGACGAACCGTTGAACGGATCGGGGTATTTGGGTTCGACCTGATGGCCGGGGTTCATGTCGATTTTCCCGTCCATGGAATAGCCGTTGTAGAAGCTGCTCATCCACGACCAGCCGAAGTAGGCGTCGAGCACCCAACGTTCGCGGAAGATATGTTCGTAGCCGACGCAGAGGCCGATCATGAATCCGTAACCTTTGCTATATCGGTTTTCGAATTTGAGCTTCCAGTTTTCGATGTAGGGTTTCGAGAGGTCGAAAGCCTGCATGCCGATATTGGCTCCGAGGTACCAGCCTCGGTTGTGCTCCTTGAAATAACGGCGGTATTCGCCCATGAAGATACAAAAGAGGGCGTGATGGTTGTTTATCGACTTCCACGGAGAAACGACTATTTCGGTCTGGAAGGTCGATTTGGGGGAGATCGTGAATTCGACGGCCGGATTGACTACGCCCACGAGCGCATAGAGTCCGTTGAGTTTGACGTAAGTTTGGGCGGAAATTTTCGATGCGCAGCCTGTTGCGAGCAGGCATGCGAGCGATATTTTAAGAATGAGTTTCATAGTTGTCTTGCCGCGAAGGTATTAAAAAAAACAGAATTTCGGATGATTCCGGTGAAAAATAACCCGATCGGATGGGATTTCTGCGGCGCACGATTTTTTGCGTGGCCGGATCGACAGGTCGGGTTACAAGGACTTCTTCAGATAAACCATATCTACCAGTTGCCTGCCATCTTCGATGATGGGGTGGTCGTAATGATCGGTGAAGAAGCCGGGGATCGAGTGCGAGCGAACGTATCCGCATCGTTCGTAAAAACGGAGTGTGCGGGGAACATCCCCGGTGCCGACGAGAAGCGTCCGGTAACGATCCCGGTAGTGCGCTTCCAGAAATTCGAGCATTTGTCGTCCGTATCCTTTCCGTTGATACTGGAGGGGTACAGCCAGATTCTTGATCTCTCCGATTCCGTCGGCTTCGTCCGTGACGACGCATTCGGCGACGACCTGTCCGTCGTCACGGGCTACGAACATTTCGCCCCGTTCCAGGTAACGGTCGATCATGGACTCCTGTTCGTCGGCCAGCAGGAGCAGATCGAGGAAGCGTTTTTTGCGTGTGATGATTTTTTCGAATCGCAGAGGCATGACGGGCGTGTTTTCTTGAGTGGGTGGTGTACCTGATATAAAATCCCCCTCTGATGAAAGATACACCCCGGCGTTTATGCGTCGGGGTGTTCGGTTTTCCGGAGATGGCGTATCTATACGGTCATGATCTCTTTTTCCTTGTTGTCGAGTATCGCATCCAGCGATTTGGTGAACTTGTCGAGCAGCTTCTGCGCCTGGGTTTCACCGTCTTTCGCCTCGTCTTCGGACATGCCTTCCTTCTGGGCCTTCTTGAAGGCTTCGACAGCGTCCCGGCGTGCGTTGCGCAAGCTGATGCGGGCGGTTTCCGCCTCCTGGCGTACCTGCTTGACCAGCTCTTTGCGCCGCTCTTCCGTCAGGGGCGGGATCGACAGTCGGATCTGCTCCCCATTGTTCGAGGGGGTCAGCCCGATGTTGGAGTCGATGATCGCCTTTTCGATCGCGCGGATCAGGTTTTTGTCCCAGGGCTGGATCAGAATGGTCTTGGCATCGGGTACCGTGACGCTTGCCACGCCTGAAATCGGGGTTTGAGATCCGTAATAATCTACGAAAACTCCGTTCAGCACGGTCGGGCTCGCCTTGCCTGCCCGGATGTTGAGCAGCTCTTCTTCGAGGTGCTCGATCGTTTTCTGCATGCGGTCGGAAGCTTCGGAAAGAATGGTTTTGGTATCCATATGTCGTATTTGTTTAGTTGGCGGAGTTGAGTTGTCGCTCGATCAGCAGAATGAGTTCGTCGAATTCGGGGGCCTCGTAACCGATGGTCGCGGAAATAACTTTGCCGTCTTTGCCGATCAGGAAATTACGCGGAATGTAGTTGGAGGCGTAAAGTCTGTAAATTTTCTGTTCGGGATCGAGTCCCATCGGGAACGTATAACCCATCTTTTCCCGGAAAGCGGCGACCGTTTCGCGGGTTTCGCCGCGCGATACGGGCAGGAAAACGAAGTCTTCGTTCCCCTTGAAGCGATCGATGATGTCCTTCTGCACGCGGCTCAATTCCTCGCGGCAGGGACCGCACCAGGTCGCCCAGAAATTCAGAAGCACCACTTTGCCGCGCAGACTGCCCAAGGTGAAGGTCGTACCGTCGAACATTTCCACCCGGAAATCGGGTGCCTGTGTCCCGGCTTTAACAAGGGTCGTAGCCTCGATGTCGTCGGGCGTATCGTTCGTATTCTTGGTCTGTTCGGTTTTCGGAGCGTCCGTTGCGGGGGCTGCAGGCTGCGACCCGTCGGGCAGCAGCCACATCAGGGCGATGACGACCGCGAGCAGGACGATCATCAGTATAAGACGTTTGTTATTGGGTTTTTTACGTTCGGTCATAGCGATATAATAGGTTTTCAGAGTTTGACCAGTGTGCCGATCTTCTCTCCGGCGAGCACCTTTTCCAGGTTGCCCGGAGTGTCCATGTCGAAGACGATGACCCGGAGGCCATTTTCGCGGCAAAGCGTGAAGGCGGTCATATCCATAACCTTCAGGTTGCGACGATAAACTTCATCGAAGGTGATTTCGTCGAACTTCTCTGCGGCGGGGTCTTTCTCCGGATCGGCCGTATAGACGCCGTCTACGCGCGTACCCTTGAGCATGACGTCGGCTTCGATCTCGATGCCGCGCAGCGCCGATGCAGAGTCGGTCGAGAAATAGGGGTTCGACGTGCCGCCGCCGATGATGACTACGTATCCGGCTTCGAGGTAGTCGAGCGCCTTGGCTTTCGAGTAATACTCTCCGATGGGTTCCATCCGGATCGAGGTGAGGACTTTCGCTTTCACGCCGTTGTCCTCGAGGGCCGACTGCAGGGCCAGCGAGTTGATAATCGTGGCCAGCATCCCCATCTGGTCGCCTTTCACGCGGTCGACCCCCTTGCGGGCGCCCTGAAGTCCCCGGAAGATGTTGCCGCCGCCGATGACGATGCCTACCTGAACTCCCGTTCCGACGACGGCTTTGATTTGCTCCGCATAGCTGTGGAGCACGTCGGTCGAAAGACCGTATTTTTGAGTCCCTTGCAGGGATTCGCCGCTGAGTTTCAGGAGTATTCTGTTGTATTTCATAAGCGGAGCGGAATTTGATAATGCGAAGATAGGAAAAATTTCGAAAAAATGTCGTTTTTTAATGCTATCTTTGCCTATCCATGATGCATTCGGAATATAAATGGCTCGATCGGATTGATTCGCCCGATGACTTGAAGAAGTTGTCGGGCTCTGACTTGCGTCAGTATTGCGACGAACTGCGTCAGTACATCATCGAACAATGTTCGTCCAATCCGGGACACCTGGCTTCGAGCCTGGGGGCGGTGGAGCTTGCCGTCGCTCTGCACTACGTATTCAATACTCCTGACGATAAAATCGTGTGGGACGTGGGGCATCAGACCTATGCCCATAAAATCATTACCGGGCGCCGCGAGGCGTTTCGGACCAATCGCAAGCTGGGCGGTATCAGCGGCTTCCCGCGTATGTCCGAGAGTCCTTACGACGCTTTCGGCGGCGGACATGCCTCCGTGTCGATTTCGGCGGCGTTCGGTATGGCCAAAGCTGCGGAACTCAAGGGCGAGCAGCGGCAGGTGGTGGCCGTGATCGGCGACGGTTCGATGACGGGCGGTCTGGCGTTCGAGGGGCTGAACAACGCCGGTGCGAGCAAGCAGACCAACCTGCTGGTCATTCTCAACGATAACAACATGGCCATCGACCAGGCTACCGGGGCCTTGAAGAACTACCTGGTCAAGATTTCGACGTCGAGGCGCTACAACGCTATCAAACGCCGTTTGTGGCGGATTTTGTCCCATACGCCGGCTGTTTTGCGGTTTTGTCAGAAAGCGGGCAATGCTGTCAAGCAAGGGCTGTTGAAGAACAGCAATCTGTTCGAAAGTCTGAATTTCCGCTATTTCGGTCCGATCGACGGACATAATCTGCCGGAACTGGTGCGGGTGCTGGCGGCCTTGCGGCGCATCGAGGGTCCCAAGCTGCTGCATGTGATGACCGTAAAAGGAAAGGGCTATAAGCCTGCCGAGTGCAATAAGCCGGTATGGCACGCTCCGGGCAAATTCAACCCGGAAACGGGCGAGCGGATCGTCAGCAAGACCGAAGTGGCCCGATACCAGGATGTTTTCGGCCAGACGCTGCTCGAACTGGCCCGTGCCGACGAGCGGATCGTGGGGATAACGCCCGCCATGCCGTCGGGCAGTTCGATGAATATTCTGATGAAAGAGATGCCGGAGCGTTGTTTCGACGTAGGTATCGCCGAAGGACATGCCGTGACTTTCTCCGCCGGACTGGCGGCTGCGGGCATGGTGCCTTTCTGCAACATCTACTCCTCCTTCATGCAGCGGGCATACGATAATGTCATCCATGACATCGCCCTGCTCCGCCTCCCCGTCGTACTTTGCCTGGACCGCGCCGGACTGGTAGGAGAAGACGGACCGACACACCACGGAGTTTTCGACCTGGCCTATTTCCGTCCGATTCCCAACCTGACCATATCTTCACCGATGGACGAACATGAATTGCGCCGCCTGATGTACACGGCACAGTTGCCGGACCAAGGTCCGTTCGTCATCCGCTATCCCCGCGGACGCGGCGTATTGCTGGATTGGAAATGTCCGCTGGAAGAAATCCCCGTAGGCAAAGGGCGCAGACTGAAAGAAGGCAAAGACCTGGCAGTCATCACCCTCGGTCCCATAGGCAACGTGGCCGCACGTGCCATAGAGCGTGCGGAGAAGGACAAAGGAATCTCCATAGCCCACTACGACCTGCGTTTTCTCAAGCCGCTCGACGAAGCCCTGCTGCACGAGGTAGGACTCAACTTCCAGCATGTCGTCACCATAGAAGACGGTGTCAAAAAAGGAGGAATGGGCAGTGCCATACTGGAGTTCATGGCGGACAATGACTATATTCCCCATTTCAGACGTATCGGTGTACCCGATGCCTTCATAGAACACGGCACCATACAAGAGTTGCACCATCTTTGCGGAATGGACGAAGAAGGAATCTATAATCAATTGATAATTGATAGTTGAAAATTGACAGTTTGAGCATTTACCCCATATGTCAACTATTAATTATCAACTATCAACGAACTAAAAGTGAAAATAATTATTGCAGGTGCCGGCGCAGTAGGCACACACTTGGCCAAGTTGCTGTCCCGCGAGAAGCAGGACATCATTCTGATGGACGACAACGAAGAGAAGTTGAGCACACTGAACTCTAACTTCGACTTGATGACGGCTACAGCCTCCCCTACCTCCATAAAAGGCTTGAAAGAAGTGGGAGTGGGAGAAGCCGACCTGTTCATAGCCGTCACCCCCGATGAAAGCCGGAACATGACCGCATGCATGCTTGCCAACAATCTGGGAGCACAAAAGACTGTAGCCCGCATTGACAACTACGAATACCTGCTGCCCAAAAACAAGGAATTTTTCCAGAAGCTGGGTGTCGATTCACTCATCTACCCGGAAATGCTTGCCGCCAAGGAAATCGTGTCCTCCATCCGCATGAGCTGGGTACGCCAATGGTGGGAATTCTGCGGAGGAGCCTTGATACTGATAGGCACCAAGATGCGCGAAAAAGCCGAGATACTGAACATCACCCCCTCCACGAACTGGGTGGACCGGAGCTGCCCTATCACGTGGTAGCCATCAAACGGGGAAGCGAGACACTGATTCCCCGTGGTGACGATACCATCAAGCTACATGACATCGTATACTTTACCACCACACGAAAATACGTCCCCTACATCCGCAAAATAGCCGGCAAGGAAGATTATGCCGATGTGCGCAACGTGATGATTATGGGTGGAAGCCGGATTGCCGTACGAACCGCCCAATATGTCCCGGACTACATGCAGGTGAAAATCGTGGACAACGACCTGAACCGCTGCAACCGCCTGACCGAGCTGCTTGACGACCGTACCATGATTATCAATGGCGACGGACGGGATATGGACCTGCTTGTGGAAGAGGGACTGAAAAATACGGAAGCCTTCGTTGCCTTGACCGGCAACTCGGAGACTAATATCCTGGCCTGCCTTGCCGCCAAACGCATGGGAGTCAGCAAAACCGTAGCGGAAGTGGAGAACATCGACTACATAGGCATGGCCGAAAGCCTTGACATCGGCACCGTCATCAACAAAAAGATGATTGCTGCCAGCCACATCTACCAGATGATGCTGGATGCGGACGTCAGCAACGTGAAATGCCTGACCTTTGCCAATGCCGATGTAGCGGAATTTACCGTTAAGGCCGGCTCGAAGATTACCAAACATCCGGTAAAAGACCTCGGCCTCCCGAAAGGAGCCACCATCGGCGGACTTATCCGCCAGGGGGAAGGCGTTGTGGTTATGGGTAACACCCTGATACAGCCGGGTGACCATGTAGTGGTATTCTGCCTGAACATGATGATTAAGAAAATCGAAAAATACTTTAACTAATTGAGAATGAGTAGTTGGTAAATGATTAACTTCAAGACAATCATACGGATTATCGGTATTCTGCTATTGCTGGAAACAGTCATGTTTCTGGTCTGTTCGGGCGTGTCCTTCTACTACAGAGAAAGCGATATGCTCGATTTCTGGAAAGCAGGAGGCATCACAGCAGGGGTAGGCTTATTGCTGGCAGCTCTCGGCAAGGGAGGCGAACGGCAACTGACGCGCCGTGACGGATATGTACTGGTCAGCTTTGCCTGGGTGGCATTCTCTCTTTTCGGAATGCTGCCTTTCTATATAGGCGGATACATACCCGACATTGCCAATGCATTCTTCGAAACCATGTCCGGTTTCAGCAGTACGGGTGCCACCATCTTGGACGACATCGAGTCACTTCCTCATGGAATACTGTTCTGGCGCAGTATGACACAGTGGATTGGCGGCTTGGGAATCATCATGTTCACCATTGCAGTGCTTCCCATCTTCGGAGTCAGTGGCCTGCAGGTGTTCGCCGCCGAGGCAAGCGGCCCTACACATGACAAGGTTCATCCCCGTATCGGTATCACCGCCAAATGGATTTGGAGTATCTATGCCGGCATAACCGCTCTGCTTGTCGGCCTGCTGATGCTTGGAGGTATGGACTGGTTCGACAGTATCTGCCATGCATTTGCCACTACCGGTACCGGTGGCTTCTCCACCAAGCAGGCCAGCGTTGCCTACTACAATTCTCCTTATATAGAATATGTCATCTCCATTTTCATGTTTATCTCCGGCATCAACTTCACCTTGCTATTATTGTTCGTCAACCGGAAATTCAAGAAGTTCATCAGCAATGCCGAGCTGAAATTCTATTTCGGTTCAGTTGTGCTCTTCACTGCCGTCATAGCCATCGTACTTTACTATACCAGTCCCATGGGGATGGAAGAATCCTTCCGCAAATCCTTGTTCCAAGTAATTTCCCTCCATACATCCACCGGTTTTGCAACAGATGACTACATGCAATGGACACCCGTCCTGTGGGGGCTGCTTACCATCATCATGCTGATGGGGGCGTGTGCAGGCAGTACCACCGGAGGCTTGAAGTGTATACGTATGGTAATTCTTACCAAAGTCTCACGAAACGAGTTCAAACACATCCTACACCCCAATGCCATACTTCCGGTACGGATAAACAAGCAGGTAATCTCTCCCTCCATTGTCTCCACCGTACTGGCTTTTTGTTTTATTTATATCTCCATTATAGTCATCGGCACACTGCTCATGATGGCTATGGGTGTCGGGGCTGAAGAATCAATGGGCTGCGTCATTTCCAGTATCGGTAATATGGGACCCGGATTGGGTGAAACCGGACCTGCCTATTCGTGGAATGCCCTGCCCGATGCAGCTAAATGGCTGTTATCCTTTTTAATGCTTCTGGGTCGTCTTGAGTTATTTACCGTACTGCTGCTTTTCACACCGGATTTCTGGAAACGGAATTGATTTAGGATAAAAAGTGTAAAAATAATCATTTTTTGTTATGCGGGGATAGCAAATTGAACAATACTTATTATATCTTTGCGTCCTTGAAAGAGAGAATTGTGGTATGAAGCAATGCATTAAATACTGTTTAATCATAATCTTTGCAGCCCTATTGCACGACAGTGCAACCGGAGCTGCAGATATTTTGTGCGTTCCTGCCACCCGACAAGCAGAATGCTGTACGCTGTCACAAGCTCCTACCACCCAACAAGCAGTCCAGAAGTTCTACGACTTGTTTTCACCAAACTCCCTCTGCATAGAACATGTAGACCATACGCAAGTACCAACCAACAAAAACGTACTCCTGCGCATGTACATCTACAAGATGCAGCAGCATGCCTATGCACCGGAATGCGACCGTTTGTTGAATCTGTCTCCTCATCCCGTACCCGACGCGAATTATTACGTGTTCGGGCTAAGAAAGATTATCATTTAGAAGGCCTGCAAGCGCAGACGCTTGCCCCTAACTCGCCGGACAACAATTCAGAGGTTTTGTCCTCCGGTGCGATGTATCTATTATTATATATCTAAAATCTTATCAGGTTTATGAACTTTACTTTGTTAGTGGTCGTCTTATTGACGGCAATCGCTTTCGTGGGTATCGTCATCGCGCTCTCCAATGCGATAGCACCCCGTTCGTACAATGCACAGAAGATGGAGCCGTACGAGTGTGGTATCCCTACCCGCGGTAAATCGTGGATGCAATTCCGGGTAGGTTACTATCTGTTTGCCATCTTGTTCCTGATGTTCGAAGTGGAAACGGTATTTCTGTTCCCTTGGGCAGTCATCACCCGCGAACTTGGCGTGGCAGGACTTTTCAGTGTTTTATTTTTCCTGATTATATTGATTCTGGGCCTTGCTTATGCCTGGAGGAAAGGAGCTTTGGAATGGAAGTAACAAAGAAGCCGAAAATTAAATCTATCCCTTATGAGGAGTTTACAGACAACGAAACGTTGGAGAAACTGGTTCGGGAACTTAATGCCGGAGGCGCCAATGTCGCCCTTGGCGTACTGGACGATTTCGTCAACTGGGGACGCAGCAACTCACTGTGGCCTCTTACGTTTGCAACCAGCTGTTGCGGTATCGAATTCATGGCCCTCGGCGCAGCCCGCTACGATATGGCGCGCTT
>OGMY01000315.1_pt1 | contig 19491 bp, 14 predicted proteins | sample 1573371 | NCBI WGS metagenome assembly OGMY01 (sample SAMEA2581879, study PRJEB24529) | metagenome | biome: Human gut stool | place: China | collected 2011 | reverse complement strand
ACTTAGAGTATCACCGACCGTGCTTATCTGCTGTTTAAAGTTAAAAGCCTGTTTAAAGGTACGCCCGAAGAGCTTGCCGAGAATAAGATTGTACGCGAAAAGTATTTGAGTAACAGTTTTGTGCTTCGCCGCAAGGACTTTATGGTGTAGAGCCGGTTTTTGCAGCAGCATATAACAACAAGCCTATAACAATAAAAAAAGACCGTCCGAGACGGTCTTTCTTATTTTCTCCTTTAATCTATATGATTAGTATTTCGGAGGTCTTGCTTCTTTTACCACCATCTGGCGACCGAAGAATTCGGCGCCGTCCAGTTCGGAGATAGCTTTGGCGGCAGCTGCGCTGTCTTCCATTTCTACGAATGCAATGCCTCTGAAACGTCCGGTTGCGCGGTCCATGATAAATTTAACAGAAGATACTGTGCCGTAGTCCTCCATAACCTTTTGCAGGTCATCTTCCTTAACTCGGTAGTTAAGGTTTCCAACATAAATGTTCATAACGAAAAATGTAAATAATATAAAAATGAATAAAACTCTCTTAGAAAGACAGCCGAATAATAAAAGGATTGCAACGACAGAGAGTTTACAAAAACGTTTTTTCAACGGAAGTAAAAACCATGTAATGGAAATCGAGAAACTAATATGCCATCATTCTGCGACAAAGGAACACATTAATTTCGGATATACAATACTTTTTCTCAATTATTTTTATTTCTCTTGCCATAAGGCGGAAAGAATGCCCCGCTCATCTATATATTTCTTTGATTTTAATGGATTTGTTGTATTTGCCTGCCGGCAATATGTTTTTCTGATACGGGCTTATTACCTTGTTCAGGGGTGTCCGCTGATTTATGACATGTGTACCAAATAATTTCTTCCTTTGGTACACGTTGTACCTTACTAAGGTACGGCGGCTACCACTCTTTGGTACGACGGCTACCACCCTTTGGTACGACAGCTACCACAGTGTGGTATTCCTGCTATCAAGCGGTGGTATTGGGAAGATTGCCCGGAGGTACTGCATTAAAGAAACGGGATGGAAAAGTTTTGGCGGTAGGGGAGGCAAAGGAAATAATTGCTTGTGTTTTTTGATAATTAAAAGATTAACGTTAATTTTGCACGCTCAAATTGGAGAATGAAATAAAGTATAAATCAAATAAATAATTGTCAGAATGAACGTTTCATTGCAAAACATTGACAAAGTAAGCGCACTGCTTACTGTAAAGCTTGAGAAAGCAGACTATCAGGAAAAGGTAGACAAATCATTGAAGAACTTCCGTCAGAAAGCTCAAATCCCCGGTTTCCGTAAAGGCATGGTTCCGATGAGCCTGGTGAAGAAAATGTATGGTAAGTCGGTATTGGCTGAAGAGGTTAATAAGCTTCTTTCTGATTCTGTATATAAGTATATCCAAGATAATAAGGTGAATATTTTGGGCGAGCCTCTGCCTAATGAAGACAAGCAGAAAGCTATCGACTTCGATACAATGGAAGAATTTGAATTCCTGTTCGACATTGCTTTGGCTCCGGAATTCAAAGCTGAGGTTGCTGCAGACGATAAAGTAGATTACTATACGATCGATGTAACCGAAGAAATGGTTGACAACCAGGTGAAGGCTTATACGCAGCGTAACGGTAAGTACGAAAAGGTAGACGCCTATGCCGACAACGATATGTTGAAGGGTCTGCTCGCCGAACTGGATGCAGAAGGCAACACCAAAGAAGGTGGCATTCAGGTGGAAGGTGCCGTTATGATGCCGGCATATATGAAGAACGACGACCAGAAAGCCATCTTTGCCAATGCAAAGGTAAACGATGTACTCGTATTCAATCCTTATACAGCATGGGATGGCAATGCAGCCGAACTCTCTTCGCTGCTGAAGGTAGACAAAGAAGCTGCTGCCGAAATGAAATCCAACTTCAGCTTCCAGGTAGAGGAAATTACCCGTTTCGTGGCAGGTGAGCTGAATCAGGAGATTTTCGATCAGGTATTTGGCGAAGGCGTTGTCAAGACCGAAGAAGAATTCCGTGCCAAAGTGAAAGAGGTTATCGCCAACCAGTTTGTAGCTGACAGCGATTATAAATTCCTGTTGGATGTTCGTAAGATGCTGATGGAAAAAGTCGGTAAATTGGAATTCCCGGATGCATTGCTCAAGCGTATCATGCGTCTGAACAACCAGGACAAGGACGAAAAATTCGTAGAAGACAATTACGACAAGAGCATCGAAGAACTGACTTGGCATCTGATTAAAGAGCAACTGGTGAAAGCCAACGATATTAAAGTTGAACAGGATGACATCCTCAATATGGCAAAGGAAACTACCCGTGCACAGTTTGCACAGTACGGTATGCTGAGCGTGCCCGAAGAAATCCTCGACAACTATGCAAAAGAAATGTTGAAGAAGAAAGAAAGCATCGAAGGTCTGGTGAACCGCGTTGTTGAAACGAAACTGGCTTCAGCCTTGAAAACGCAGGTAACGTTGGAGAACAAGAACATCTCGGCTGCGGATTTCAACAAGATGTTTGAATAAGATTTTGGCGGGAAGCCGCTGGTTTTTATAAAGAAACACAGAGTTTGACAAACTATAACTCTGTGTTTTTTTGTGTCTCTGTGTTCTTTTTCGTTTCTTTGCATTCACATTAAAAAATTAAAAAGAGAAAGACAATGGATGATTTTAGAAAATACGCTACCAAGCATTTGGGAATGAACAGCTTGGTGCTGGATGATGTGATTAAATCACAAGCCGGGTATTTAAATCCCTATATCCTGGAAGAGCGTCAGTTGAATGTAACTCAATTGGACGTATTCTCCCGCCTGATGATGGACCGCATTATTTTCCTCGGTACGCAGATAGACGACTATACCGCCAATACCCTGCAGGCTCAATTGCTGTATCTGGATTCTGTAGACCCGGGCAAGGCCATCTCTATCTATATCAACTCGCCGGGCGGTTCGGTATATGCCGGACTGGGCATTTACGACACCATGCAGTTCATTAGCAGCGATGTAGCCACCATCTGCACCGGTATGGCTGCCAGTATGGCGGCAGTGTTGCTGGTGGCCGGAGCGGAAGGCAAGCGTTCTGCACTGACGCACTCGCGCGTAATGATTCACCAGCCGATGGGCGGCGCACAAGGACAAGCCTCGGACATTGAAATCACGGCACGTGAAATCCAAAAATTGAAGAAAGAACTTTATACTATCATAGCCGACCATTCGCATACATCTTTTGATAAGGTGTGGGCCGACTCCGACCGCGACTATTGGATGACGGCGCAGGAAGCCAAAGAGTATGGTATGATAGACCAAGTCTATACAAAGAAATAAATATGGCAGACTCTAAACGAAACAAGAACAGATGCAGTTTCTGCGGACGCTCGGAAGATGAGGTCGGCTTCCTTATAACGGGGATGAACGGCTACATCTGCGATAGTTGTGCTGTCCAGGCCTATGAGATTACTCAAGAGGCTTTGGATGCCAAAAAAGTCGATGGCGCTACGAAACTGAATCTGAAAGAACTTCCTAAACCTGTAGAGATTAAGAATTTTCTCGATCAGTATGTTATCGGGCAGGATGATGCGAAACGTTTCCTGTCGGTATCTGTGTACAATCATTATAAGCGCCTGCTGCAGAAAGCGGGGGATGATGATGTGGAGATTGAAAAGTCCAATATCATTATGGTGGGCAGTACCGGAACCGGTAAGACTTTGCTTGCCCGTACCATTGCCAAATTGTTGCATGTACCTTTTACTATCGTAGATGCAACCGTGCTGACGGAAGCCGGTTACGTAGGCGAGGATATCGAAAGTATCCTTACCCGTCTGTTGCAGGTGGCGGACTATAACGTAGCGCAAGCGGAGCAAGGCATTGTGTTTATAGATGAAATAGACAAGATAGCCCGTAAAAGCGACAATCCTTCCATTACCCGTGATGTAAGCGGTGAGGGCGTACAACAGGGATTGTTGAAGCTGCTGGAAGGCTCGGTCGTGAATGTTCCGCCTCAGGGAGGACGTAAGCATCCCGACCAGAAGATGATTCCGGTGAACACCAAGAATATATTGTTTATTTGCGGCGGTGCATTCGACGGCATCGAGAAGAAAATAGCGCAACGCCTCAATACCAATGTCGTGGGTTATGGGGCGGTGCGCAATACGGCGGCCATCGACAAGAATAATATGATGCAGTACATTGCTCCGCAGGATTTGAAATCGTTCGGTCTGATTCCCGAAATCATCGGTCGTCTGCCGGTATTGACCTATTTGAATCCTTTGGACCGTACGGCATTGCGTGCCATTCTGACGGAACCGAAAAATTCCATAATCAAGCAATACGTCAAGTTGTTTGAAATGGATGGTGTGAAGCTGACTTTTGAAGATGCGGTGTTTGAGTATATTGTAGACAAAGCTATTGAATACAAGCTGGGAGCTCGCGGTTTGCGTTCCATCGTAGAAACCATTATGATGGATGCGATGTTTGAAATCCCTTCCGAACACAAAGATGGTTTTACAGTAACTTTGGACTATGCCCGTGCCCAGTTGGAAAAAGCGAATATGGCAAGACTTCAAAATGCTTAAAATCAAAAGGTAATACAAATAAAGCAGACTTTTTTGTGTTTTATTGAAAAATATTCGGCGGATTATGCTTGAAATTTAAGAAGTTGTTTATAACTTTGTTAGAGTTCTTGAAAATAAGAAACGTCATGTAGCGGCGTTATTAATAGCTTAACTCAATAAACAACCTAATGAATCATGGCAGGGAAGAAGATTAATTTGACAGACCAGCTGAAGAACTACTTCGGGTTCGACACTTTTAAAGGAAATCAGGAAGCAATCATACAGAATCTGTTGGCGGGTAACGATACTTTCGTGTTGATGCCCACCGGCGGTGGAAAGTCTTTGTGCTATCAGTTACCCTCTTTGTTGATGGACGGCACGGCCATTGTGATTTCTCCTCTGATTGCCCTGATGAAGAATCAGGTCGATGCGATGCGTAATTTCAGCGAGGAGGATGGAATAGCTCATTTCATCAATTCTTCCCTAAACAAGAGTGCGATAGACCAGGTGAAGTCCGATATCCTTGCCGGGCGGACGAAACTGCTGTATGTAGCTCCGGAGTCTTTGACAAAAGAAGAGAACGTGGAGTTCCTGAAAACGGTTAAGATTTCTTTCTATGCCGTAGATGAGGCCCATTGTATTTCTGAATGGGGACATGACTTCCGACCGGAATATCGCCGTATCCGTCCTATTATCAATGAAATCGGGAAAGCTCCGCTCATTGCATTGACTGCAACCGCCACACCGAAGGTGCAGCACGATATCCAAAAGAATCTGGGTATGGTGGAAGCGCAGGTGTTCAAGTCGTCTTTCAATCGTCCGAACCTTTATTATGAGGTACGTCCCAAGACTGCAAACGTAGATAAGGATATTATCAAGTTCATCAAGAACAATCCGGAAAAGTCGGGTATCATCTATTGCCTGAGCCGGAAGAAAGTAGAGGAACTTGCCGAGATACTTCAGGCAAACGGGATTAATGCCCGTGCCTATCATGCCGGAATGGATTCGGCCACACGAACACAGAATCAGGATGATTTCCTTATGGAAAAAATCGATGTGATCGTGGCCACGATTGCTTTCGGTATGGGTATTGACAAACCGGATGTGCGTTATGTGATTCACTATGATATTCCGAAAAGCCTGGAGGGGTATTATCAGGAAACCGGACGTGCCGGAAGAGATGGAGGCGAAGGACAGTGTATTACTTTTTATACCAATAAAGACCTGCAGAAACTGGAAAAGTTTATGCAAGGCAAGCCTGTTGCAGAGCAGGAAATAGGCAAGCAGCTTCTGCTGGAAACCGCTGCGTATGCCGAATCGTCCGTTTGCCGCCGAAAAACGTTGCTACAATATACGGAAGAAAATTGTGGAAATTGTGACAACTGTTTAAATCCGAAAAAACAAGTGGAAGCTCAGGAATTATTGTGCACCGTAATAGAAACTGTTCTTGCGGTAAAAGAAAATTTTAAAGCAGACTATATTATAGATATTATACAGGGAAAAGAAACTTCGGAAGTGCAGGCGCATCTGCATGAAGATTTGGAAGTGTTCGGTTCCGGTATGGGAGAAGAAGACAAAACTTGGAATGCTGTTATCCGCCAGGCATTGATTGCCGGTTATTTGACCAAAGAAGTCGAAAACTACGGCTTGTTGAAAGTAACGGATGCAGGTAAGAAATTCTTGAAGCATCCTAAATCCTTTAAGATTACGGAAGATAATGATTTCGAGGAAGTGGAAGAAGAAGCACCGGCACGCGGCGGTGGCGCCTGTGCGGTAGACCCGGCTCTCTACTCCATGTTGAAAGACTTGCGTAAGAAGCTCTCCAAGAAGTTGGAAGTACCGCCTTATGTCATATTCCAGGACCCTTCTTTGGAAGCAATGGCAACTATTTATCCGATAACTTTGGATGAGTTGCAGAATATTCCGGGGGTAGGAGCCGGCAAGGCGAAGCGTTATGGTGAAGAGTTTTGTAAGCTGATTAAACGCCATTGTGAGGAAAACGAGATAGAACGTCCGGAAGATTTGCGTGTACGTACCGTGGCCAACAAGTCTAAGATGAAGGTTGCTATCATTCAGGCTATTGACCGCAAGGTGGCTTTGGACGATATCGCCATGTCAAAAGGTATTGAGTTTGAGGAGTTGCTGGATGAGATAGAAGCTATTGTCTACTCCGGTACGAAACTGAATATCGACTACTTCCTGGAAGATATTATGGATGAAGACCATCTGTTGGATATATACGACTATTTCAAAGAATCTACTACGGATAATATCGATGATGCTCTGGATGAGCTGGGAGATGATTTTACAGAAGAAGAAGTACGTTTGGTACGTATTAAGTTCATCTCCGAAATGGCAAATTAATCCTCGGGCTGCGATAAAAAAAAGAAAAAAATATTGCGTGTAAATATACGGAATGGAATAAAAACCGTATATTTGCACGCAATAAATTTTAAACGCATAGCCCTATGTCATTTATTGCTGATAAGATTGTAATGGATGGATTAACTTATGACGACGTACTGTTAATCCCCGCTTATTCTGAAGTCTTGCCTAAAACAGTCGAACTCTCGACTAAGTTTTCACGTAACATTGAGTTGAAAATTCCGTTTGTAACAGCCGCTATGGACACTGTTACCGAAGCGAAAATGGCTATTGCCATTGCCCGTGAAGGCGGTATTGGCGTGATTCATAAGAATATGTCTATTGAGGAGCAAGCCCGTCAGGTTGCTATTGTAAAACGTGCCGAAAACGGTATGATTTACGATCCGGTAACAATCAAGAGAGGTTCTTCGGTAGCTGATGCATTGGGCTTGATGTCTGAGTATAAGATTGGCGGTATTCCGGTAGTGGACGATGAAGGACATTTAGTGGGAATCGTAACCAACCGTGACCTCCGTTTCGAGAAAGACCATAACAAGCGTATCGATGAGGTGATGACGAAAGACAACATCGTTACCACCAACCAGACAACCGATTTGGAAGCTGCTGCTCAAATTTTGCAGGAGCACAAAATCGAGAAGTTGCCGGTGGTCGATAAAGACAATAAACTGGTAGGTTTGATTACCTATAAAGACATCACCAAGGCTAAAGACAAACCTATGGCTTGCAAGGATAGCAAAGGCCGTCTTCGTGTGGCTGCCGGTGTGGGCGTGACAGCCGATACATTGGAGCGTATGCAGGCATTGGTCGATGCCGGAGCAGATGCTATTGTAATTGATACGGCGCACGGGCATTCCATGTATGTAATAGAAAAATTGAAAGAAGCTAAGAAGCGTTTTCCGAATATTGATATAGTAGTAGGCAACATCGCTACCGGAGAGGCTGCCAAGGCATTGGTTGAGGCCGGTGCGGACGGAGTAAAGGTTGGTATCGGTCCGGGCTCCATTTGTACCACTCGTGTCGTTGCAGGTGTAGGTGTTCCTCAGTTGTCTGCCGTGTACGATGTGGCAAAGGCACTGAAAGGCACAGGCATTCCTTTGATTGCCGATGGCGGTTTGCGTTATTCCGGTGATGTCGTGAAGGCTTTGGCTGCCGGCGGTTACTCTGTTATGATTGGTTCATTGGTTGCCGGAACAGAAGAATCTCCGGGTGAAACGATTATTTTCAACGGACGTAAATTCAAGTCTTATCGCGGCATGGGTTCTTTGGAAGCCATGGAGCATGGTTCTAAAGACCGTTACTTCCAGAGCGGAACGAGCGATGTGAAGAAGCTCGTACCGGAAGGTATTGCAGCCCGTGTTCCTTATAAGGGAACTTTGTATGAAGTGATTTATCAGCTGACTGGCGGTTTGCGTGCAGGTATGGGATATTGCGGCGCTGCCAATATAGAGAAGCTGCATGATGCCAAATTCACCCGCATCACCAATGCCGGTGTGTTGGAAAGCCATCCGCATGATGTTGCGATAACCAGCGAGGCTCCGAATTATAGCCGTCCCGAATAAGGATATTCATCCATAAAGATATATGCCCGGAGAGTAAATTATACTTTTCGGGCATTATTTGTTTATGATATTGTATCTTTGTGAACTTGCTTGTTTATTGGTTTTGCCTATTTTAGACAGATGGTTATGATAAGGACTTGTTTGGTGATGATTTTTTCCGGAGTGAGCTGGCTTGCTTTTTCCCAGCAGGACCCGGTGGTGATGCGTGTCAATGGAAAGGATGTGTTGCGTTCTGAGTTTGAGTATTATTATAACAAGGATGCGGCATCGTTTGCTTCCGGGTATGTTGCACCGGAAAAGTATGCGGAGCGGTTTGCGGACTTCAAGTTGAAAGTATCTGCTGCCGAGACAGTCGGTTTGGATACGGCTCTTTCGTTTCGTGAGAAGGTTGAAAATTACCGCAACCGGTTGATAAAATCGTATCTGACAGATACGGCTGTCATTGAAAATGAAGCCCGCCGGTTGTATGATAAAATGAAAGCCGGTCATCATGCGGGACGCGTCCGTGTGAGTCATATTTTTAAGTATCTTCCTCAAAATGTATCCGGTCATGCATTGTGTAAAGCTATTGCCGGCATGGACTCCATTTACGAATACCTCCGGAGGAATCAGACACCCGAGGCTTTTGATGCCTGCGTAAAACGTTTTTCTGATGAGAAACAGCCATTTTGGGTGAGTTGGCTGCAAATGCCGGTAGAGTTTGAAAATGTAGCTTTTGAGTTATCGGCAGGCGAAGTGTCTCAGCCCTTTTTTACGCCGCAAGGCATTCATATTGTGAAAGTTATTGAGCGAATGGAAATGCCGTCTTTTGACGATGTGAAGAATGGAATGGAGGTTTGTCGGGCTCATCACCACGGGACTGATTGGGGAGTTGAAGCACAGGTGGAGAAGTTGAAGAAAGAATATGGGTATGCTCCCGACAAAACGGGTATGGACGAACTGATACGTACAGGACAAACAAAACGTACGCTGTTTACATTGGCAGGAAAGAGCTATACGGGAAATGACTTTGTCCGTTTTGCAGCAGCATATCCGGCTGGTATACGCAGGCAGCTGGATGCTTTTGTAATGAAAACTGTACTTGATTATGAAAATGTATGTTTGGAACGGAAATATCCGGAATTACGTTATCAGGTGGAGGAGTATAGGAACCGCTTGTTGCTGGATAAAATCACCGGACAGGAAATCCATAAACGAATCGGGTCAGATGAGGCCGGTCTGCAAACTTATTTTGAAAAACATCGTTCCGACTATCAGTGGAGGGAACAGCGGTATAAAGGTATTGTTCTGCACGGAGTAAGCAAACGTATTGTCAAACAAGCCCGTAAATTTTTGAAGAGTCTGCCGGAAGAAGAATGGAAAGATGCGATTCGGTTGACTTTCAATGCCGGTGCACAGCCTCAGATACAGGCGGAGCAGGGAACATTCGCTTCCGGTGACAATGTATATGTCGATGATTTGGTGTTTAAGGGCAAGGACGCAGCGCCTATGGTGTCATTCCCTTTTACTGCCGTGCTGGGTAAGAAGGTGAAAGCGCCGGATGACTATCGGGAAGTAAAAGACAGGGTGGTTACTGATTATCGGAATTGTCTGGAGAAGCAGTGGATAACCCGTTTGCGCACCTCGGCTAAGGTTGAAATTAACCAAGAGGTTTTAAAAACCGTTAATAATCACTGATGCAACCGATTAAAGCCGTATCTTCGTACCTTAAAATGTAGTAAATATCAGCTGGTAATGCGAACAACCTGTTTGGGACTTTTAATCCTTCTTTTCCGTGGCTCGTGCAAGGAACAGCACGATCATGGAGGGCGAACACCGTTAGTGGAATTGGATGGTAACTTCCTTTACCATGAAGACCTGCAGGCGGTGCTTCCCGCAGGATTGTCGAAAGATGACAGCCTGTTGTTTGCAGAGCATTACATCCGTAACTGGGCAGAAGATGTGCTGTTGTATGAGAAGGCGCAGAGTAATATTCCCAACAGCGGAGAGATTGACAAACTGGTGGAGAATTACCGGAAGGCGTTGATTATGCATGCATACCAGCAGGCGCTGATAAACCAAACTCTTTCTGAAGAAATTTCGGAAACGGAACTGGCTGATTATTATGAGAAGCATCAAGAACTTTTTAAGGTGGAGAGTCCTTTGATAAAGGGATTGTTTATCAAAGTTCCCCTCACAGCCCCTCAACTGGGCAGTGTTCGCCGTTGGTACAGGACCGAAAACCGCGAGGCCGTAGAGCATCTGGAAAAATACAGTCTGCAGAATGCCGTGAAGTACGAGTATTTTTATGACAAGTGGGTTCCGATAACCGAAGTGATGGACTTGATGCCGCTGAAAGTGCCCGATGCCGGAGAATATCTGAATAAGAACCGCCACGTGGAACTGAAAGATACGGCTTTTCATTATTTTCTGAATGTGAGCGATTATCGTGCTGTGGGAGAACAGGAACCGTATGAGTTTGCCCGTAGTCAGGTGAAGGATATGATGCTGAACATGAAGCAGGTGAATTTTATGAAGCAGGTGAAAGAAGATTTGTATCAGCGTGCGGAGAAAAAAGATAAAATTAAGTATTATTAGTATAAGATACCAAGAATGAAGATGTGTATGAACTTTAAGTTTGTAGTTTTATTTGCCTTGACGCTGTTAGCCGGTTCTACCGTTTATGGACAAGACAATGTGATTGACGAGGTCGTGTGGGTAGTGGGCGACGAGGCTATATTAAAGTCCGAAGTGGAAGAAGCTCGCATGAGCGCTTTGTACGAAGGACGTAAGTTCGACCGGGACCCCTATTGTGTGATACCGGAAGAGATAGCCGTACAAAAGCTGTTCTTGCATCAGGCGGCACTTGACAGTATTGAAGTTTCCGAATCCGAAGTCATCCAGCGTGTGGATTATATGACAAATATGTATATCAGCAATATCGGTTCACGTGAAAAGATGGAAGAATACTTCAATAAAACTTCCAGTCAGATTCGTGAAACATTGCGGGAAAATGCCCGTGAAGGGTTGAAAGTACAGAAGATGCAGCAGAAACTGGTTGGTGAAATCAAAGTTACGCCGGCCGAGGTGCGTCGTTATTTCAAAGATCTGCCGCAAGATAGTATTCCCTATGTACCGACACAGGTGGAGGTGCAGATAATTACCCAGCAGCCGAAAGTACCTTTGGAAGAAATAGAAAACGTAAAGAAACGCTTGCGCGATTTTACCGACCGTATAACAAAGGGTGAGACCAGTTTCTCTACGTTGGCTCGTATGTATTCGGAAGACCGTGGTTCTGCCATTCGCGGTGGCGAAATCGAGTTTTCCGGACGTGGTATGCTGGATCCGGCATATGCCAATGTTGCTTTCAACTTGCAAGACCCCAATAAGGTCTCTAAAATAGTGGAGTCCGAATATGGTTTTCATATCATTCAGTTGATAGAGAAGCGTGGAGACCGTATTAAAACCCGTCATATATTGCTGAAACCGCATATCCCGGAAGAATCTTTGACAGCAGGTATGGCTCGTCTGGACTCTATAGCCGATGATATTCGTAACGGGAAGTTCTCTTTTGAGGAAGCGGCATCGGTGCTTTCACAAGACAAGGATACACGCAATAATCACGGTTTGCTGCCTAACCCCAATACCAATACCTCCAAATTCGAGATGCAGGAGTTGCCGCCTGAAATTGCAAAAGTGGTAGACAAGATGAAAGTTGGCGAGATTTCTGAGGCATTTACCATGATTCCGCAGAAAACCGGAAAAGAAGAATGTGTCATCGTGAAGTTGAAGAGCCGTACCAATGGACATAAGGCTACCGTTGCCGATGACTACCAGAACCTGAAAGAGATTGTTCTGGAGAAACGTCGGGATGAGATGCTGGACAAGTGGATTCGTGAAAAGCAGAAACACACTTACGTTCGCATCAACGAAAATTGGAGAAACTGTACATTCAAGTATCCGGGATGGATAAAAGACTGATATTTGGTTTGGTATGTTTGTTCGGCGTTTGTTTGTTGAGCGCGCAGGACAGGAAAAGTGAGCCTGACAAGAAAAAGAAACGTGTGGATTTGCTTTATGCCGATGAGGCGCAGGCGGATCAGCAGTTGCGCCCTGATGTGCAGGTGCTGATTGGCTCGGTCAGGATGAAGCACGATAGTATGTACATGTTTTGTGACAGTGCTCTGATTTACGAGAAAATTAACTCTGTGGAAGCATTCGGTAATGTTCGTATGGAGCAGGGAGACACTTTGTTCATATACGGTGATTACTTGTATTATGACGGTATGTCCCAGCTTGCCATGCTGCGTGAGAATGTCCGTATGATTAACCGCAATACGGAACTTACTACGGATAGCTTGAACTATGACCGTCTGTATAATTTAGGATATTACTTTGACGGCGGTACGCTGACCGATGAAGAAAATGTCCTGACTTCCGAATGGGGAGAATACAGCCCGGCAACCAAACTGGCAGTGTTCAACCATGAAGTGAAATTGGTAAATCCGAAGTTTGTCCTGACTTCCGATACGTTAAAGTACAGTACGGAGTCCAAAATCGCTACGATTCTGGGGCCTTCCGACATAGTCAGTGATAAGAACCATATCTATTCGGAGCGTGGAGAATACAATACCGTATCCGAGCAAGCAGAGCTGTTAGACCGTTCCATTTTGACTAATGAAGGCAAAAAACTTACCGGAGACAGTCTTTTCTATGACCGCAAGCTGGGTTATGGTGAAGCTTTCGATAACGTACAGATGAATGATACGGTAAACAAGAATATGCTTACCGGCAATTACTGTTTTTATAATGAGCTAACCGGTAATGCCATTGCTACCCAACGTGCCGTTGCTATAGACTATTCTCAGGGTGACAGTCTTTTTATGCATGGTGATACACTGCGTTTGGTAACGTACCACATGAATACAGACTCTGCCTATCGTGAAATGCGTGTTTATCACAAGGTGCGTGCTTACCGCACAGATGTGCAGGCAGTGTGCGATTCTTTGGTTTATAATTCCAAGGATTCCTGTTTGACGATGTATACCGACCCTGTTTTGTGGCACGGTGCGCAGCAGTTGCTCGGTGAGGAGGTAAAGGTCTACATGAACGACAGCACCATCGACTGGGCGCACATCATTAATCAGGCGCTGGCTGTGGAACAGAAAGATTCTATCCATTATAACCAAGTGACAGGCAAGGAGATGAAAGCTTTTTTCCAAAACGGAGATATGCGTCGGGTAGATGTGAACGGTAATGTCCTGATTGTGTTCTATCCGGAAGAGAAAGACAGTACAATGATTGGCATGAACTATGCCGAAGGCAGTTTTCTGCGTATTTATCTCAAAGACCGTAAAATGGAAGAAGCTGCCTTGATAGGCAAGTCCAACGGCATATTGTATCCTATGGACCAAATACCGGCCGACAAGATGAAACTTCCTTCATTTGTGTGGTTTGATTATATTCGTCCCTTGAACAAGGATGACATCTTTGAGTGGCGGGGTAAAAAAGCGGGTGAAACATTGCAGAAAAGTGACCGGAAACCTTTAACTTCGCCAAGAGATATGCATATAAAACGAACTAAAAAATAATGCTATGGGAATGTTTGCAATGCGTAAGCCGCGGGGATTTCATCATTCATACATTTATGTAGATGAACGGAAAGAGAAACTGGCCAAAATGGAGGAAGATGCCAAACGCGAGTTAGGCATGTTGCCGGAAAAGGAATTTTCGCCCGAAGATATCCGGGGGAAGTTCATTGAAGGCACTACCCATCTGAAACGTCGTAAGGAAAGCGGACGCAGACCGGTGCATCTGGGGGTGATACTGGTGGTTGTGGCATTGCTGATATATTTGTGGTATGCCATTACCAACGGTATTATCTAATTTTTGCTGTATCCTTTATTTCATACTTTATACTTTATACTTATCATGAGCGATATCATTCATTTGCTGCCCGATTCGGTTGCGAACCAGATTGCTGCCGGAGAGGTGATTCAGCGTCCGGCGTCTGTCATCAAGGAATTGGTAGAAAACGCGATTGATGCAGAAGCCACAGAAATACATGTTTTGGTAACGGATGCCGGAAAGACCTGCATCCAGGTTATTGACGATGGAAAAGGAATGTCCGAAACGGATGCGCGTCTGTCCTTTGAGCGTCATGCCACTTCCAAGATACGTGAGGCCTCTGATTTGTTTGCGTTACGTACAATGGGTTTTCGCGGTGAAGCGCTGGCGTCTGTTGCGGCGGTGGCGGAGGTAGAGTTGAAAACCCGTCCGGCCGGTGAAGAACTTGGTACGCGTCTGGTTATTGCCGGTTCCAAAGTAGAGAGTCAGGAGGCTGTTTCTTGTCCTAAGGGAAGTAACTTTTCAGTGAAGAACCTATTCTTCAATATTCCTGCCCGCCGTAAGTTTCTGAAAGCAAATTCAACGGAATTAAGCAATATTCTAGCCGAGTTTGAGCGCATAGCCTTGGTGCATCCGGATGTTGCTTTCTATCTGTATAGTAATGATGCGGAGTTGTTCAATTTACCTGTCATGCCGTTGCGCCAGCGCATTCTCGCCATATTCGGTAAGAAGTTGAACCAGCAGTTGCTTTCGGTGGATGTAGACACGACGATGATAAAAGTTTCCGGTTTTGTGGCAAAGCCGGAGGCATCCCGTAAGAAAGGTGCGCACCAGTATTTTTTTGTGAACGGCCGTTATATGCGCCATCCATATTTTCATAAGGCAGTTATGGATGCCTATGAGCAACTGATTCCTGCCGGCGAACAGATATCCTATTTCATCTATTTCGAGGTAGACCCTGCGAATATAGATGTAAACATTCATCCTACAAAGACGGAAATCAAGTTTGAGAACGAGCAGGCTATTTGGCAGATACTTTCAGCGGCTGTGAAAGAATCGCTTGGAAAATTCAATGCTGTACCGTCCATAGACTTTGATACAGAGGGCATGCCTGACATTCCGGCATTTGAGCAGAGCCGTCCCATCGAACCGCCTAAGGTGCATTATAATGCGGACTTCAATCCTTTCAAGACTTCCTCTGCCTCTTCTTATAGCAGCGGAGGAAGTTATCCGCGCCAAAGTGTAGAGTGGGAAGGGCTGTATTCCGGTTTGGAGAAAGCAAGTAGAATGAATGAGCCTGTCGAGGAAGAACCGCTTGCTTTCGAGGAGGCGGTTTCCGCTGTAACGGAAGCCGTTGAGCCCGCTTCTCAATCTTCTTCTTTGTACTCCGGTGATTCTTCTTCCATGGAGAAAGGGGCACAGCATTTGCAATTCAAAGGACGTTTTATCCTTACTTCCGTAAAATCCGGTCTGATGTTGATAGATCAGCACCGTGCGCATGTCCGTGTGCTGTTCGACCGGTACATGACTCAAATTCGCCAAAGGCAGGGAGTATCTCAGGGTGTGTTATTTCCGGAATTGATTCAATTGCCAGTTTCCGAAGCTGCGGTGTTGGAAAGTCTGTCGGACGATTTGGCGGCAGTCGGTTTCGACCTCAGTCCTTTAGGTGGCGGCAGTTACGCTATCAATGGCATTCCTTCCGGCATCGAGGGGTTGAATCCGGTGGAACTGGTGCGTAATATGGTACACACCGCCATGGAGAAAGGCAGTGACGTCAAGGAAGAAGTCCGGACAATCCTTGCGCTGACACTGGCGCGTGCAGCAGCTATCGTTTACGGACAGGTGCTGAGCAATGATGAGATGTCCAATTTGGTAGACAGCCTTTTTGCCTGTTCCACGCCCAGCTATACGCCTGATGGCCGTACGGTGCTTTCCACTATCAGGGAAGAGGATATTGAAAAGTTGTTCCAGAAATGATGATTTGTACATTATTTATCCATAACAATTAAAAAAAATCTTTTTTTCAGAACCTTTTAGTCTTGTCGGCGTTAATTAATCAGTTTGAATGATAAAGAATTTAATTAACCAACTTAACTATTTTAAGGTATATGAAAAAGATTCTAATGTTGCTGGCTTTGGCCGGCGTATCTGCTGCCACTATGGCACAACAAAAACCTGTTGTTGTAGAGCAGGTTGACATTATTCAGGTACAGGATAAGTACCAGGTAATCACAAATCCATTCTGGAGCAACTGGTTTTTCTCTATCGGTGGCGGTGCATCGGTAATGTATGGAGATAACGACCAGCAGTTGGGTGATTTCGGAAAGCGCATTAGTCCCACGATGAATATTTCTGTGGGTAAATGGTTTACTCCGGGGCTCGGATTACGTTTGCAGTATAGCGGCCTTCAGGCAAAAGGCTTTACCATGGACCCCTTTGCTGATTATGTAAAGGGTACTCAGCGTGCGAATGGCTCGTACAAGCAACGCTTTGATTACATGAATTTCCACGGTGATGTAATGTTCAACCTGAATGCCTTGTTTGGTGGATACAACGAAGACCGTGTATATGAAATCATTCCTTATCTGGGTGCCGGTCTCACTCATAACTATACGAAGCCTCACCGTCAGGCACTTGCTCTGAATGCCGGTATCATCAACCGCTTTCGCATTTCAAATGCAATAGATATTAATCTGGAACTTAGTGCAATGGGAGCCGAAGATAAATTTGACGGAACAGTTGCCGGTAAGGGATATGATGGTGTGTTCAGTGCAACGCTTGGTTTGACTTACCACTTTCCGAAACGTGGTTTTAACCGTCCGACCCCACAATTGATTTCCGCTCTTGAGCTGTCTGCCATGCAACAGCAGATAGCTGAAATGGCTGCTGCCAACCAACAGTTGGAGTCGGCCCTGACCGCTGCACAGAACAAACCGGTGGAAGTTACTGAAACTGAAGTTGTCGTTACCGATCCGAATATCGCACCGCGTACCGTATTCTTCAAGATTGGTTCTGCCGAAGTATCTCCGCGTGAGGTGATGAACATTTCTTATCTGGCCAAACAGATGCAAGAGTTCCCGAACACTACCTATACCGTAAACGGCTATGCCGACTCTGCAACAGGTACTCCTGAATTCAACAAAGAGCTGAGCTTGAAACGTGCACAGGCTGTAGTGGATGTTTTGGTAAAGGATTACGGTATCCCTGCCAACCGCTTGAAAATTTCTGCCGATGGTGGTGTCGACAAGTTCGGACAACCGATTCTGAACCGTGTGGTATTAGTGAAGTCTGCTAACTAACAGATAAATAGAAAAGAACAAGGGCTGTATCCGCTACCGGATACAGCCCTTTCTTTTATGCCTTGCCGCGCGGAGATTATTCCGCGCTGAATTTCTTTACCTGCTCTGCGATAAGTTCCGCATCATCGAAATAGTTAATCTTCATGGCACGACGCACGTCGTCCAATGTCGCTGCGGCTGTTTCGCGTGCCGCTTCACAGCCTTTCTTCAGCATATCATAGATAGCTGGAATATCTTTTTCGAATTCCTTGCGGCGGTTACGAATCGGCTCCAAGGTTTCCTGCATGATATTGTTGAGGAAGCCTTTCACTTTCATATCGCCTAAACCACCACGTTGATAGTGGGCTTTCAGTTCTTCCAGAGAAGGATAGCCGGGCAGGTAACGTTCGAAGTGTTCGGGGCGGCAGAAAGCGTCCAAATAAGTAAATACGGTATTCCCCTCAATCTTGCCCGGGTCTTGTACGCGCAGATGATCGGGGTCGGTGTACATGCTCTTCACTTTCTTCTGAATCTCGTCGGCTGTATCGGAAAGGTAGATACAGTTGCCCAAAGACTTACTCATCTTGGCTTTTCCGTCTGTACCCGGCAGACGCAGACAAGCTGCATTGTCAGGCAGAAGGATTTCCGGTTCTACCAATGTGTCGCCGTAGATAAAGTTGAAGCGGCGTACGATTTCACGGGCTTGTTCAATCATCGGTTCCTGATCTTCGCCAACGGGAACGGTGGTGGCGCGGAACGCCGTGATGTCCGCAGCCTGGCTGATAGGGTAGGTGAAGAACCCCACCGGAATACTTGTTTCAAAGTTGCGCATCTGGATTTCCGTCTTTACCGTCGGGTTACGTTGCAGGCGCGATACGGTGACAAGGTCCATATAATAGAATGTCAGTTCGCACAATTCCGGAATCTGCGACTGGATAAAGATGGTACTCTTCGTAGGATCCAATCCGCAAGCCAGATAGTCGAGAGCTACTTCGATAACGTTCTGACGTACCTTTTCCGGGTTTTCCATGTTATCTGTCAATGCTTGTGCATCGGCTATGAACACGAACGTCTTGTCATACAGTCCGGAGTTCTGCAACTCCACTCTGCGTCTTAATGAGCCTACATAATGTCCGATATGCAGGCGTCCCGTGGGGCGGTCGCCCGTAAGGATGATTTTTTCTTTTGCCATATCTGTATTGATTATTTTTTCTTCATAAAACGCTGTCTGTTATAATGGAATGCAAAGATACCATTATTTTTATCGAATGCAGTGTATTACTTTAAAAATTAAACAGTGAAAGTACGCTCTGTCGTTCAAACCTCGTTATAACATCCGGGAAGGCTGATGCTTGCTTTTCTGTTTTATCCTCCATATCTTTTGGTGTCTGTTTGATTTTTCTTCAAGAAGTATCCTTCCTGCTATATTCAAAGATTGCATTGCGGTAAAAGTAACTATTCTTTTCGGATAAGAAATTTATTCCTTTGATTAATTTGCTCAAATCGTAAATAAGTCGTTACTTTGCAGAAATTTTAGAGATAACTATGCAATCGCAGGAAAAGAGAAGTACATATAACCTACGTTCGAATGAATTTCATTCGCTGGCTGTCGGTTTCTCTTTTTCCGAAAACGATATTTTTAGTTCTTTGGTAATGCGTTAATCCTTATTCGGGGTAACGCATTTTTTTTGTGCCGGAATGTGAAGAATGAACTTAAATAGACAATAAGAGAATATGGAAAAGAATTTGAAGAAAGTGCTTGTCTTGGGCTCGGGTGCGCTCAAGATCGGTCAGGCCGGAGAGTTTGATTATTCCGGTTCGCAGGCTTTGAAGGCTTTGCGCGAAGAAGGTGTGGGTTCGGTATTGGTAAACCCGAATATTGCTACAATTCAGAC
>OGMY01000312.1_pt1 | contig 19539 bp, 15 predicted proteins | sample 1573371 | NCBI WGS metagenome assembly OGMY01 (sample SAMEA2581879, study PRJEB24529) | metagenome | biome: Human gut stool | place: China | collected 2011 | reverse complement strand
AGTCTTCAGGATGTGGATGCCCACCGCAAAATCATCTTTGAAGCAATTGTAAAGTACCGCAAGATGAAAAACCAGGGTGTGGTAGCTGTTTTCAAACGCGACCGTTTCGACCGTTACTCGAACTTTGCCCGTATCGGCGACGGTTCACTGGGCGGCAAAGGCCGTGGCCTGGCATTCATTGACAACATGGTGAAACATCATCCGGAATTCGACGAATTTGAAAATGCCCGCGTTGCCATACCCAAAACAGTAGTACTGTGTACGGATGTGTTCGATGAATTCATGGAGACTAACAACCTGTATCAGATAGCCTTGTCCGATGCCGACGACGATGTGATTCTCCGCTACTTTCTGAAAGCCAAACTGCCCGACCGTCTGGTTGAGGACTTTTTCACTTTCTTCGATGTGGTAAAATCACCTATTGCCATCCGCTCTTCCTCACTATTGGAAGACTCGCATTACCAACCTTTCGCCGGTATATACAATACTTATATGATTCCTTATCTGGACGATAAGTATGAAATGCTCCGTATGCTCAGTGATGCAATCAAAGGAGTCTATGCTTCTGTATATTTCCGCGATTCAAAGGCTTATATGCAAGCCACAAGCAATGTTATCGACCAGGAGAAAATGGCCGTCATCCTGCAGGAAGTGGTCGGCAACCAGTATGGCGACCGTTATTACCCGTCCATGTCGGGCGTGGCACGTTCGCTCAACTATTATCCTATCGGAGACGAAAAAGCTGAAGAGGGTATTGTCAACCTGGCACTCGGGCTGGGCAAATACATCGTGGACGGCGGTATGACTCTCCGGTTCTCTCCCTATCACCCCAACCAAGTTCTGCAAACCAGCGAAATGGAGATTGCACTCAAAGAAACCCAAACACGTTTTTATGCACTCGACCTGCGTAACGCCGGACATGACTTCTCCATTGACGATGGTTTCAACCTATTGAAATTACACGTAAAAGAGGCCGAGAAAGACGGTGCTCTCAAATATATAGCTTCCACCTACGACCCTTACGACCAGATAATCCGTGACGGTTTATATCCGGGCGGGCGCAAGGTTATCACCTTCGCCAATATCTTGCAGCATGATGTATTTCCTCTGCCCCGCATTTTGCAATTGGCATTGAAATACGGACAGCAGGAAATGCGCCGTCCTGTAGAAATCGAATTTGCAGCTACCATGAACCGTGAAAAGGACAAGACCGGGACGTTCTACCTGTTGCAAATACGCCCGATTGTCGACAGCAAGGAAATGCTTGACGAGGACCTCACAGCCATTCCCGATGAAAAACTGCTGCTACGGTCCAATAATTCATTAGGGCATGGCATAATGAATGAATTACAGGATGTAATTTATGTAAAGACCGACAACTACAGCGCTTCCCACAATCAGGAAATAGCCTGGGAGATAGAAAAATTGAACCAGCAATTTTTGGACGAGGGCAAGAACTATGTACTGATAGGACCGGGACGTTGGGGCAGCAGTGATACCTGGCTCGGTATTCCCGTTAAATGGCCCCACATCAGTGCAGCGCGTATCATTGTAGAAGCAGGACTGACGAACTATCGTGTCGATCCTAGCCAGGGAACACACTTTTTTCAGAACCTGACTTCATTCGGAGTAGGCTATTTCACAATCAATGCTTTCATGAATGACGGTGTGTATAATCAAGACTTTCTGAATGCGCAACCTGCTGTATATGAGTCCAAATACCTGCGTCACGTGCACTTTGAACATCCTATAACCGCCAAAATGGACGGAAAGAAGAAACAGGGAGTAGTATTGCTACCCTCATGATAAGATTTTATGTCTGAAACAAGATTAAAACCAGATTAATCAACTATTCTTTTTTTGAGAAAAATGGGACAAATGATGTCCCATTTTTCATTTATAAGTGCAAAACAAGGCGATAAGCGCTAATTATCTCATCTAAAAAACATATTTTTGTACCCGACTTCAAGAATTAGCAGGTAAAAAGATAACCAAACACTGTTGTTAATGGGTAAAAAATATACAACTTTTCTAACCCTGTTTACAGTAATATGTATTACATTGACCGGATGTGAGCGGGAGAATGAACAAACTGCAAACCAGGGCAGACTTAATCTGAAATTAGCAGTTGATACAAATGTAGAAAACATGGTAACACGTGCTACCGCTGATGAAGAGACATTACCCGACATCAACGACTTTTCAATTGCCGTTCTTCAAAATAATAATGTACAACTTACCTGGAACAGGTATGCCGACTTTACAGACGGAACAGAAATTGCAGCCGGCAACTATACACTAAAGGCCACTTATGGAAACATAGAAACCCAAGGTTTTGAAGCCCCTTACTACGAAGGAGCAAAAGAGTTCTCCATAAAAAAGAACGAAAGTACAAACATATCGGTCATATGTTATCTTGCCAATGTAAAAGTTACGACAGAATATACGGAACTTTTCAAAAAATATTTTACAGACTACACCGTAAACATACGCCCTGCCGGCAGTACGGACATCTCGTTCGACAAGAATGAAACAAGGGCCGCATACGTAAAGCCTGGCAAGATAAGCATTTACCTGTCAGGAAGCAAACAACAAGGAAACAAAGTCACATTTGAAGCCGCTACCATAGAGAATGCAAAGGCACGCCAGCATTACCGTCTGAAATTTGACGTACAAGCAGGGGGTACGGAATTGGATGTATCATTCACAGACGAAACGGAAAGAGTGCCGATAACCATAGATATTTCGGACGATGCCTTGAACACACAGCCACCGTTCTTTACGCCAACGGGATTTGAATCGGGAGTTGCCCGGGAGTTAACAGAATGGACAGAACCCGAATCCCCTTTATCAGCCTTGCTGACGGCGCGTGGCGGAATATCCAAATGTGTCTTGACAACCCGCTCTCCTTCTCTGTTAAGCAAGGGATGGCCTGCCGAGATTGATCTGGTAAATCCGGAACCAGGCATGCTTACCACATTACAAGATTTGGGGCTGGAGTTAAAAGGATTAAGTGCCAATGTCGATAAAATGGCAATATTGGACTTCACAAAAGTACTGGTCAATATATCTCATTCGGAAACAGACGAAGAAAATACATTTACCTTGACCGCAACAGACAAATTGAGTAAAGTAAACAAAGAGCCATTGGTACTCAAAATCAAATCTCTGCCTAATGGTTTTGATGTAGCCAAGCCTATGAATGCCGAACGTGGAAGCACTACCATACTGCTGACCGTCATTTTGAAAGGGGACATATCCAAAGTCAGCTATCAATATCAGGCATACGGCTATTGGCAACCTTTAGTTCCTACAAGCATAGAGAGCGATAAAGATACGCACCAAGTAACCATCACGTTCAAAGACGGGTTGCAGGAACCTCAACAGATAAAAGTAATTGCGGGAGATAAAGAAAAGACCGTGACAGTAGGAATCGGTGAATCATCCTGTTCCCTGACTGCTCCCGAAGGGGATGTATGGGCTAAAAAAGCCACTCTCTATTTGGTTGGAGACACAGAGGGAACAACCGAATATCTGAAGACGGTTAAGGATATTACCGTAAAATGCAGAAAAGCGTCAGGAGACTGGTTTTCTCCATCACAAGAAAAAATAAAAAATGCGGTTGAGGTTAGCGGATTGGAGCCTGGCACCGATTACATATTTAAAGCCGTAATAGATGGAACCAATACAATTACCGTCAAGAATGAAGTATCCGTAAAAACCGAGGAAGCACTACAGATACCCAATTCCGGTTTTGAAGACTGGCATACAGATTCCGATACACGGTGGTCTGCTGGGACTTTTGGAGATTTCACCCACTATTTTTATTACCCTTATACTAAAGGTGCTACTGATATATGGTGGAATACAAACAACAAATATTCCCAAGCATGGGTTGTGGCACCGGTACAGACAACAACCTGTCCGGCCGTTATCTATGTAAAAGACGCAAAAAGCGGTGCTAAAGCAGCGGAGATTCACACAGCCGGTTCCGGCGGAGGATATTCGAGTACCCCTGTCACGATGTACCCCGAGGGAGCAAAAGCAGGACGCTTATTCATAGGGACCTATAATTGGAGTGACAAGAAAGAGACCGTAACAACTGGACATCCTTTCACCTCCCGCCCCTACGGAATGAAATTCTGGTATAAATACACTCCCTATCAGACAGACAACTTTAAAGTTGAAATCGAGATACGCAGCGGGAATAAAGTCATAGCAGGCGGCTCGTACATATCAGAAGCCGCAAGTTCTGCAGACAGCGAATATCAGGAAGCATATATCAACCTCGACTACCAAGGAAATATGGAAAAAGCAACTGACATATATGTCAATATCCTATCAACAACCAAAACCTCTTTCGGCAGTGACGATTTACAGAAAGCCGGAACAATTGATTTGACAGATTGTGCAACAGGCTGGACCACCCATTTAGGCAGCCGCCTCAAAATAGACGATTTAGAACTTATATATGAATAACAAAATATGAAGAAATCAAACACCCTGTTTACTCTGGCATTCTTTGCTATTCTGGCATTCTCTTCATGCGAACGCGAACAATAAGGTCCTGACGACATAGACAATCGTGCCGAAGGTCAAATAGGACTGTCTGCATTAAAAGTCTCCGTAGACGAGAAAACAGCTACTACAGTTACCCGTGCAGGAATCAATACCGGCAATTTCATTATCCGCATTTACGATATGGATAAAGAAGGAAAAATGGTGCAAGAGTGGAAATACAGCGAGATGCCCGAAATATTCACGCTAAAGGTAAGCCATTACAGTATCACAGCCATGTCTCACGAAGTACAACCGGCAGAGTTCGAAAAGCCCTATTACTTCTCCAAACAGGATTTTGAAATTACTGAAAATACGGTAACGGATCTTAAAGAACTGGTTTGTACCTTGAATAATATCAAGGTAAGAATAGCCTATGACAGCGAACTTCAAAAGCTGTTGGATGAAGACTCCAAAGTCCAGGTATCCGTCGGTGAAGGGCGTTTGGAATATGCAAAAGACGAAACACGTGCAGGATATTTCAAATCCATCGGTGAAACCAACATTCTGATTGCCGACCTCAGCGCAACCATTCAAGGAGAGAAAGTTACGATGTCCAAAGCCTTCATAGACGTCCTTCCCGGTGAAGAACGTATCATTAAATATTCGATGAAGCAAAACAGTGGTGGCGACGGTGACAATGGAGAGATTGGAAAGGTCGACATCCAGATAGATGCAACATGTGAGGTTGTAGAGAAAGACATAACCATAGCCCCGGGAGAAGAAGAGCCGCTACCCGAACCCGAACCGAATCCCGAACCGAGTCCCGGAACCAAACCGGCAATCACCGGCAAAGGTTTCGATATTACCCAGAGCATAACCATACCACCCGGTGTCTCAACGGACAATCCCTATCCCGTAATTGTAAAAATAGCGGTACCGGAAGGTATCCGGAATTTAGAAATAGGAATAACGTCCAGCAGTACCGATTTTGCAAATGCCATTTCCGATTTGGGACTCACCGACTTTGACTTGGCAAACCCAGGAGTGTTAATCGGAATACTCCAGAACTTAGGTCTACCCTATGGGGATAAAGTTACCGGTAAAACCGATATTGACTTTGATATCAGTGGATTTACAGGATTATTGGTGGGCTTTCCCGGAACCCACAGATTCAATCTAAAGGTTAAGGATGACAAAGGAAACACGGCATCCGCAATATTAGCGAAGCACAATGCCAAAGAGATACTTCAAATATTATCTGACAGCCATAACAGTGATTTCATTTATCGCCTGTTCGGAAAAGGACACCTTGAACGGAGAGGGAATGCTTCATTTGAAAGTAGGTGTAACCGATCAGGTGAAAGTTACAACCCGTTCTATGACCGATGAATTACAGGATTCTTTACAACGCCACTGCACAATCGGCATCCTTAATGAAAAGGTCCGCCGGTACAAAGGAGTAAACGAACTTCCGGAAGCGCTTTACCTCTCTGCTGGCAGCTACACAGCCCTCGTTACGGCAGGCGACTCAGTACCCGCTTCTTTCGAAACTGTATATTATAAAGAAGAACGTCCCTTCCACATTAACAGCGGCGAAGTTACCAACCTGGAGCTGACTTGCGGCATCGCCAATACGGTAGTTGCCGTAAAATATGATGAAGCATTGAGCTCCGTATTCCAAACCTATAAAGTTACGGTATCCACTGCAGACGGCACTTTAGATTATCTTCCCGAAACCAAAGACTCCATCGGCTACTACATGCTGCCGGCGGGCAATACTAAGCTGCAATGGCATCTGGAAGCAACCATGCCCAACGGAAAAAGCTATACAAAAGAAGGAAACATTCCGGATGCGCAATCCGCCTATCGCTACGACTTGTCCTTCAACTTCATACCGACAGACTACGCAGACGGTGGCGGTACGGTAAAAGTCAGTGTCAACGCCAATCCGATAAGAGAAATAACCGATGAAGTACAGATTTATCAACGACCTATCTTCCGCGGCGAAAACTTCGATATAACCTCTTCCGCATTCTATGAAGTAGGCATGGGAACGGAATTATCGTATACCGTAACAAGTACATCCGTACTCAATGAACTGTCCATGTACTGCGAACAATTCGCACAATGCGGACTTCCCGTCCGGATGAACCTCATGAGACTGACGGAAATGGAAAGGGGGCGTTTGGAAGCTTCCGGCCTGTCATACAAATCCGAATACAATACCGGTAGCGATGTCGGTACGATGCGTGTGACGTTTTCAGACGGTTTAATGAAACATATCACTGCAAAAGAAGGGACTTATAACATAATATTACATGCTACCGATGTCCGCAACCGCACCAATGAGGGGGTATTATCCATATCCGCTTCCGATGCAGTGGTGCTGACCAAAGAGGTTACAGAAGGTGACATATGGACATCGAAAGCAGTCTTGCGGGGCGGTCTGATGAAAGAAACATCCGATCCCTTGATATTCCGTTACCGGATAACCGGCTCGTCCGACTGGAAGGAAGTGGAAGCTGTGTTGAACGGTAAAGAAATGACAGCTGCCATCACTGGTCTGAAAGTGGCCACCACCTATGAATATGTAGCGGTTGCCGGAGAAAAGGCATCTTCCGTGGTTTGCAAATTCACTACGGAGAAAGCCGCCCAACTTCCCAATGCCGGGTTTGAGAAGTGGCATGGTTCCAAGCCGACCTATGTATACGAATCCGGCGGAACGATGTTCTGGGATACCGGCAACCACGGTTCACAAAAGGCCGGAACGGATATAACCACCGCAGACGGTTCTGTGAAGCATGGCGGTAGCTACTCAGCCAAACTGGAATCCAAATTCGCCAGCATGTTAGGCATCGGGCAGTTTGCGGCCGGCAATGTATTTTCCGGCAAATACCTGGCTACCAATATGGATGGTGTCGTAGGTAATGGTGTACTGGGTTGGGGACGTCCGTTCGAATCTCGTCCTACAGCATTGCGCGGATATGTCCGCTACCAATCCAATACCGTGAATTACGACAACAGTTGCGAATTTATCGACAAAGGCGATCCGGATATAGGAAGCATCTTTATCGTATTGGGCAACTGGCCCGGCGAAACATACGGCGGAGAGACATGGCCTGTAATAGTCAGAACCAACTATAAGACTCCGGGCAGCGCACAACTGTTCGATGTCAACAGCGAGTATATCATAGGTTATGGTGAAAAGGACTTCACATCTTCGACAGAAGGAGAAGGAATGATTGAATTCAACATTCCGGTAGAGTACCGTTATACCAACCGGAAGCCGACAGCTATCATCATCGTAGCCTCATCCAGTAAGTACGGCGATTATTTCAGTGGCGGAACAGGAAGTACGATGTGGCTCGACGACTTCGAATTAGTTTATGAATAAAAACATCTGTGAAGTGAGACAAAAAGCAATCATCATAACATTAGCCCTGGCAGCTATCGCAGGCGGTAAAGTCCAAGCGCAAGAATTCAAACGCCAAATCGAACAAAGCACATTTGTTCCCAAAGGCCAATGGATAGCAGGCAGTTCGATATCTTACTCCGAACATACCGAGGATAACTACCAGTTCCTGATTATCGACGGATTCAGATCCGACGGCTATACATTCAAAGTCAGTCCCCTGGTATGCTATGCGTTTAAAGACAATATAGCGGCCGGAGGCCGGTTTGCCTACAGCCGTTCATTGATAAAGATAGATGGCCTGACGCTGAATATCGATGATGACAATCAGTTTGACATCAACGACCTGTATCAGTTGAAACACACATATTCAGGTATGCTGATACTGCGCAACTACATCAGTTTGGGCAAAAGCAAGCGGTTTGCACTCTTTAACGAAACCCAGCTGGAATGGTCGGGCAGCCAATCCAGAGTAATAAACGGAAAGGACGAGTCGGTCACCGGAACTTTCGCCACAACCACCGGCATGAGCATCGGAGCAGCACCGGGCATTGTGGCATTCATCAACAACTATACTGCAGTAGAAGTCAGTATCGGTGTGCTTGGATTGAACTTCAGTAAAACCAAACAGACAACCAACCAGGTGTATCAAGGCGAACATTCGTCAAGTAGCGCCAATTTCAAGATAAACCTGTTTTCCATAGGTCTGGGACTAGCCTTTTATTTATAATTAAGGATGAAGAAGTTACTTATATATATGGTGTGCATCATAGTGGGTATGGAAACAGTCCGGGCACAAGAAACGCAGGAAGCGTTATCCCAAGCGCACGACTCGTTACGGGTACGGACAGTTTATGTACACGACACGATATACATTGAACGGCCGGCTGTTGAAGCGGCTCAACCGGACAGTTCGGAAATTATCTATACCAAACCGGTCGGACGCTTCGACCGGGGAATTATCAATTACCGTTTTATACCCAAAAAGAAATGGGTAGGCGGACTTACGTTCTCCTATATCAATTATGACGGCGAAGACAGCCGGATGCTGTTCTCATTGATAAAAGACTTTGATTGCAACTTCCGTACAATATCCGTCAGACCATTTGTAGGTTATGCATTCAAGGACAATGTCATAGTCGGACTCAAAGCCGGGTATAACCACACCGTAGCCGACCTGGGTAACATATCGCTAAACATTGACGACGATTTGAGTTTCGACCTCAAAGACATACGCTATTCGGAAGACTCGTATAGCATCGCACTGTTCCACCGTTCGTATGTGGGACTGGACAGAGGCAAGCGCTTCGGATTCTTCAATGAAAGTTCGCTTTCCTACAACAATGGCAGCAGCACTTTCACCCGTGGCAAGGACGAAGCATTGAAACGCACGGAAACCACCATACACGAGATACATCTGGGATTGAATCCCGGTGTTGCCGTATTCATCATGGAGAATGTATGCGCCGAGATGTCATTTGGTGTTGTCGGCTTCAAGTACAGAATAGAAAAACAGAAGAACAATGAAGGTGAAACAGGCAAACGCACTGCCAGCGGCGCCGACTTCAAAATAAACTTGTTCAACATAAATATAGGAATTACACTTTGCCTGTAAGATACATGAAGAAAATAAAAACATATGCAACCGGACTGTTCCTGATATTGGCAGGGCTGCTGAGCTCCTGCATAGAGAACAATGTACCCTATCCCATTATAAAGCTCGACATCACTGCGCTCGAAGTAGAAGGGGAAACTACAGGAGCAGTTATCAGTACGGAGAACCGTACAGTGACAGTGACCCTTGCCGATACCGTAAATATGAAGAAAGTATATATCAGGAAAGTGGAAATGACGGAAGGTGCAAGAAGCATCTTACGTCCGGACACGACTTTCGACCTGACCAATCCTCAAACGGTTATCCTGTCCCTCTACCAGGATTATCCGTGGAAAATCATAGCCAAACAGCCGATCGACCGTCGTTTTGTTGTAGAAGGCCAAATCGGTGAGGCCGTTTTCTATGTAAACGAAAAAGAGAGAAGAGCCATTGCCTATGTAAGCAAAGAGCAGGATTTGTCCAAAATTAAAATCAAAGAACTAAAGTTAGGACCTACCGGCTCCACCATACACGGATACGACGGCAACGCCACGGTAATGAACTTTACAGGCGGACAACCGCAAATCGTAATCGTCACTTACCGGGATATACTGGAAGACTGGACACTCAATGTGTTCGAAACAGATGCTGTCAAGATAACATCGGCAGACGGTTGGGTCAATGTAGCCTGGCTGTATGGAGAGGGGCTTGAAGGCGAAGACAACGGCTTCGAAATACGTGAGGCAACCTCTGAAGAGTGGCAGAAAGTAGATGCTTCCTATATGATAGCGACCGGGGGCAGGTTCTCGGCCCGCATTCCTCACCTGAAAGCATCGACCGCCTATGTCTGCCGTGCATATTCGGGAACTTCCATAAGTACGGAAAAGACCTTCACCACTACAGCGGCAATAGAACTGTCCAATGCTTCTTTCGATTATTGGAGCATGGATGGCAAAGTGGCAAACCCCTGGGAAGAAAATAGTACGCCATTTTGGGATACCGGCAATATAGGCGTTACCACAGCCAGTCAGAGCAATTCCACCCCCACCGATGACACCGCTGCCGGAAGCGGCAAAGCAGCCAGGCTGGAATCGAAGAATGTAATCGTGAAATTTGCTGCCGGCAACCTGTTTACGGGAAAATTCATCAAGGTGGACGGTACAAACGGTATTTTGAACTTCGGCCAGCCATTTACAGGTCGCCCGACAAAATTGAAAGGATACTACAAATATACCACCGCACCTATTACAGACTTACCAGCCGAAGGCAGCCAGGACTATACGCGTTTCCAAAATTACAAAGGAAAGCCCGATACATGTGCCATATACATCGCTTTGGGCGATTGGACGGAACCGATAGAGATACGCACCCGCCCTACCAACAGAAAGCTGTTTGACAAAAACGACGAGCATATCATCGCCTATGCCGAAATGTACAGCGGAACAACGGTAACGGAATACAAAAAGTTCGAATTGAACCTGGACTACCGTGTTACTAACCGTGTACCAACCTACATTGTCATCGTATGCTCGGCAAGTAAATATGGCGACTACTTCGTAGGGGGCAGAGGAAGCACACTTCACGTAGATGAGTTTAGTTTGGATTATGACTATTGAAAAGAATAAGAAGATATGAGAAACGCAATGCGATACATATTCATACTCTGCCTGTTTCTTGGATTTGCAAGCTGTCAGGAAGACGTTTTGCAACCCTCGTACAAAGGCAAAGGACGGCTCGTGCTGAAAGATGTGGATATTTCGGCAGAAACCTCAGCAGAGACTGTCACCCGTGCCACAAGCACTTTTACCGCACCAACGGCATCTGAACTGACATACAAAGTAACCGATACGCAGACCGGAGAAGTGGTGTACAACCAACCAGGAGAGTTCACGTCTTTAGTATTGGATGAAGGCTCTTACAGACTGGAAGCATATTATGGAACGGAATACATGGGAACCGTCCCTTATTTGTATGCCGCAACAGAAGAGTTCCGGATTACAACAGCCACGGAAACAGCAAAGAGCCTTTCCGTAAAGCTATCCTGCGCAATCGTCCATCCTGCAATAGCCGATAATTTGCTTGAGCACTACGACACCTACAAAATCGAGATTTCCGATGGGACAAGCATACAAGAAATCCCTAATAACGCTGACTTTTTTGTACCGGCAGGCAAGGATTATACATTAACATTATCCGGTACGAATACTTTAAATGAAGCAAAATCGAACTCTTGGGAACTAAAAGACGTGCTTGTCGCTAATCGCTATACACTGAATTGCAATCCCGATTTGCCTTCTTTTACACTACCGGAGCAAATGGAAGGAGATGTATGGAGTACATTTATATATATTACTCCTATGACGGCAGCGAATATGAGCTCCAAACCGGAAATGACGGAAAAAGTGTTGGCCAATATCGTGTACGAAGCTTCAGCGGATGGGATTAACTGGATACAAGCTATAAATGATAATGGAAAGACTGTTATAAAGGGGCTCGTTGCCAACAACCAATATACCATCCGTTCCCGCTTTGGAAGCATCATCTGTACTAATTCACAGCAAGTAACAATGGAAAGTGCAGAACAATTGGAGAATGGCAATTTTGAATCAGTCTGGAATAAAAAAGAGATAAATGGAGGTAACGGCAGTTGGAGCCGTCCATTATATTGTTATTACCTTACAGGTTGGAACACGAGAAATGAAAGAACGACCAAAGGTGGGGAAAGTGCCACAGGCTGGGGAACAGGAGTCGGTTATGGAGTCTGGTGGCGCTGGTGTTCCGGTACTGTTCCAACAGCAGACAGCAGCAAAGACGCAAATGCTGTAGAAATTTCAACATTGGCATTCTACAACAAAAAAGTCAGTGGCACTTGGAGCAGAGATGAAGTATATACTTATACCCGGGATAACGGAACAGCATATGCAGGTTACCTTTTCACAGGCACATTCGATAAAAACACCGATACATACACATTAGGCATACAGCATGAAAGCCGTCCTACAAGCATATCGTTCGACTACAAATATTTCCCTGTCATCAATGACAAGTGCCTGGCTTATGCCAAAGTATATAATACGGATAAAAAAGAAATTGCAAGTACCATTGAATTCAACTCATCCGGACAAGAGGAGTATACCACGCAGACTCTCAAATTTGAATATAATAAAGAGCATATGCAAAGCAAGGCCAAATATATTACTGTCTTTTTTCAATCCGGTTACGATACCACTATCTCCAATATGCATAGAGAAAACGGTGGTTACGGTAGTTCTCCCTTTGGAGAAGACCGTGTCGTGGGCAGTGTTCTCAAAATAGACAATGTTGTCTTAAACTATGATTACGAATAATTAAACCCCAATTATAACAATGAAGAAACTTTTAGCTTTAGCAGGTATTGCGCTGATTGCGACAGCCTGCACCAATAATGATGAACCGGTACAAGAGTGCGGACAGATTAATCTCACTCTGGAAAACTCCACTGCTCCTGAAATCGAAGTAAGCACCCGCACGGTAACAGACCTTACGGAAACGGATGCGAAGGACTACAACATACAAGTCCTCCAAAACGGCAATGTGAAATTAGAGTCAACCAACTTTCTGACCTTTAAGAACACCACCTTCATCTTCCCCATAGGAAGCGGCTAAACAGTTACGGCTGAAAGCTGCACGGAAGAGGTTGGACAATCCGCTAATGACGGAGTGGGACAAATACGTTACTTCGGAACAAGCGCTCCTTTTGAAGTCAGAACCAATGAAATAAGCAACGTCAAAGTAACCTGCACTATGGCCAATGCCAAAGTAAGTATTTCCTATGACGAAGTCTTTGCACAGGTATTCAATGGTTATACCGTTGAGGTTTCTACAGAGGCGGAACCTTCACGGGTCATCACGTTCGACAGTAACGGCAAATGCAACAGTACATACGATGCAGCGTTTTTTAACATCGACAGTAAAAATCCTAATCTGAAATGCACCGTTTCCGGTACATATAAAGGCAATGTGCGTACAGCAACGCAAACCATTCAGCTTGAAGCGGCAAAATGGTATAAACTGAATATAAAAACCAGCGCCAGCGGCAGAGTTGACATGGGAATTTCGGTTGACGACACCGTAGAAGAAAAGCCTCAAGATGTAGAAGTAAATCCTTACTTATAAAACGCAGGATATACCCATTTTACGTTTTCAGCAGCACCATCATCTGTTTGTAATATCAGAATGATGACGCAAGAGACATCCTCCAGCTATTCCACCCTGACAGCATAATTGTGTTTTTAGGGTGGCACAGTTGTGCCATTTAATAGGCACGGTTGTGCCACAAGCTTGGCACAAATATAAATACGCTTATAACTTTCTCAGTGTCAGGACTACCACCTCACTTGGTGCAAACAACCGCAGATTCTTACTGGAAGTTCCGATACCGTTTGTTATGATGACAGGTTGCTTGTCGGAATTAGTCCTTATCCCTTTCAGAAAACGTTGCCCGTAACGAGAAGGAACTACAGGAGCATACAGCCCGAACAGCGTTACCTGCCCGCCGTGCGTATGTCCTGCAAGCACAAGGTCGGCATTGGTTATGGGAACATCTTCGGCATAATCGGGAGTATGCGTCAACAATATGACGAAGTCATCGGGAGAGAGGGAAAGCGTGGGCGACTGCCCGTTCCGTTCAAGATTGAAAGGATTGCGCACCCCGGCTATCACAATCCGCTCACCATTCCGCTTCAAAGTATCCGCTTTATGCTCCAGCAAGCGAATGCCCTGACGCTCCATTTCCTTTAGAATATCATCGTAACAAGTCTCATAATCATTGTTTCCAAGAACGGCATAAGTGCCCAAAGGCGCTTTCACAGCTCCCAATGCCGCAATCACAGCCGGAACATACTCGCAGCCCTCATGCAAGTCGCCGCCTATCAGCAGGGCATCGACCTGCAAATCATTCAACAGGCGGGTGATGTCCTTCAGCCCTTTCTCTTTCAGCAAACTACGGTAGTGCAAATCCGAAACAAAAGCCAGCCGGCAACCGTCGAATGCGGCAGGAACATCACGGTGTGCAAACTCATACTGCCTGACGCGCTTCACATTCTTATATCCGGATGCCGGAAATCCGGATATCCGGACAGAATACTCACCGGGAAGAGGCGAGGTAAAATTACGCGCAGACCGGCACGATGAAAAGAACAGCAATACCGGAAAAGAAAAAAACAGCAGTCTCCCGAACCCTCTATAAAACAGTGCCTGAGCCATAGATTTATCTTTATTGTTTGGTACAACGAATAATTTTACCCGAATAGCAGTGCAAAGATAACAAATCCTTTCGCTATCTTTGTAGTATAACTTTCTAAAAGTACGACATGAAAGCAATAGCTACCAACTCGTTCCACGCATGGATACTTGCCGCCCGTCCCAAGACACTGACGGGAGCCGTTATTCCCGTATTGACAGGTTCCGCCCTGGCATTTGCCGATGAAGCATTCAACATCATACCGGCGCTGTTATGTGCGCTGTTTGCCTGCGGCATGCAGATTGCCGCCAATTTCATCAACGACCTTTACGATTACCAGAAAGGCAGTGACCGTGCAGACCGCCTCGGCCCCGAACGTGCCTGCGCACAAGGCTGGATTACTCCCACAGCCATGAAACGGGGGATAGCAGGCATGCTCATATTCTCCTGCCTCATAGGTTGCACACTCTTGCAGCAGTGCTGGGGACAATTGCCTCACGGCGGTTGGGAACTGATACTGCTGGGATTGCTCTGCGTAATATTCGCTTTCCTATACACCACCCTACTCTCCTACAAAGGCTGGGGTGACTTGCTCGTACTGGTTTTCTTCGGCTTTATCCCCGTAGGCGGAACTTATTACGTACAAGCCCACGCCATTACGGCCGACGTATGGGTAGCCTCGTTCATCTGCGGTCTGGTAATAGACACCTTGCTGGTCGTAAACAACTACCGCGACCGGGAACAGGACGCCCTCAGCGGCAAACGTACGTTGATTGTCCGTTTCGGCGAACCTTTCGGCCGTTACCTGTATCTGGGATTAGGCGTGGCAGCCGCCTTGCTCAGCCTATGGTTTGTTTATACCGGCAAAATAGAGCCGCTTGCCTTTATCTGGGCTCCCTGCGTCTACCTCTGCCTGCATGTGCTGACCTGGCACAGAATGGCAGCCATACGAAGCGGTAAAAAACTGAACAGCATATTAGGTGAAACCTCACGTAATATGCTGTTATTCGGTTTGTTGCTAAGCCTTGCCTTTATTCTGTAACGGTTATTTCTTTCCGTACATTCTTTCGTAGTACTTCTGATAATCGCCGCTGGTAACTTCTTCCACCCAGTCCTGATTATTCAGATACCATTCGATGGTCTTAACGATACCCACTTCAAATTTTGTTTCGGGATACCAGCCTAAGGCATCCGTTATCTTGGTGGGGTCGATGGCATAACGCTGGTCATGACCGAGGCGGTCCTTCACGAACGTTATCAGATCTTCGTTTATCCAACTGATGTCAATCTGTCCGTCGGCATCTTTCACTTGCTTTTTCAGGACTGCACGGTATTTCGGCTCCTCTTCCATGAGACGGCGGATAGTAGCGATAGTCAGTTTCACAATCTCCAGATTGGTCTTTTCGTTGTGGCCGCCTACGTTATAAACCTCACCTTCCACGCCTTTGCGCACTACAAGGTCGATGGCCTTACAGTGGTCTTCCACGTACAGCCAGTCGCGTACATTGCTGCCGTCACCGTACACTGGCAGGTTCTTGCCTTCAAGGATATTCTTTATAATCAGCGGAATCAGTTTTTCCGGGAAGTGATACGGGCCGTAGTTATTGGAACAGCGGGTAATGGTGACAGGCATTTTGTAGGTATCATGATAGGCCATCACCACCATATCGGCACTGGTCTTGGAAGCGCTGTACGGGCTATGCGGACACAGCGGGGTCTTCTCCGTGAAGAAGCCTTCCGCTCCCAGCGAACCGTAAACCTCGTCCGTAGATACCTGATGATAGCGCACTCCGTTACGCCAGGTAGGATAGCCTGACTCGTCCTTACCCGTCACCCATGCACGACGGGCGGCATCCAGCAGATTCTGAGTACCCAGAATGTTGGTCATAAGGAACAGTTGCGGATTCTCGATACTGCGGTCTACATGGCTTTCAGCTGCGAAGTTCACCACATAATCGAATTTATATTTGGAAAACAGTTCATCGGCAAGGATACGGTCGCAGATGTCGCCTTTCACGAAGAAGCAACGTTCATCATCGATGTCCTTGGCAATAGTACCTAAATTGCCCGCATAGGTCAGGGCATCCAATATTACAACTTTTATATCGTCGTGCTTTGCCAGAATATACTTTATATAATTAGCTCCGATAAAACCGGCAGCACCGGTTACAAGATAAGTCTTCATAAATTAAAAATTGAGAATTAAAAATTAAGAAATAGAGAAGTCACATGTTTCTTGTCAGCGGTACGAGTCTGCAAGTTCCATCAGATATTTGCCATATTCGGTTTTTCCGAGCTGTTCACCGAGACGATGGAGCTGGTCTACGTCTATCCAGCCTTTGCGCCATGCTATCTCCTCAATACAGCTCACACGGAATCCCTGACGGTTCTGTATGGTAGCAACGAAATTGCTTGCTTCGAGCAGGCTGTCGCAATTACCCGTATCCAACCAGGCGAATCCACGTCCGAAGAGTTCCACTTTCAGCGTTCCTTCTTCCAGATAAAGACGGTTGAGGTCGGTTATTTCATATTCACCGCGGGCGGAAGGCTTCAAGGCGGCGGCCTTTTCCGTTACAGTAGAATCGTAGAAGTACAAACCGGGAACCGCATAATTGCTCTTGGGCTGTGCCGGTTTCTCTTCCAGAGAGATGGCCTTGCCGTCGGCATCGAACTCTACCACGCCGTATGCACGCGGGTCTTTTACATAATAACCGAAGATACATGCACCCTTCTCGATAGAAGCGGCACGCTTCAACATGGCGGAAAAGCCCTGACCATAGAACATATTATCGCCCAAGATAAGGCATCCCGGCTCACCGTTCAGAAATTCCGCTCCAAGCACGAAAGCCTGTGCCAGTCCGTTGGGCTTTTCCTGTATCTTATAAGAAAAAGACATACCAAGCTCCTCGCCTGTTCCTAACAAATCGCGAAACATGGGTAGGTCGCGCGGAGTGGAGATAATCAGCACTTCACGTATTCCCGCCAGCATCAATGTGGAAAGGGGGTAGTAAATCATGGGTTTGTCGTAGACCGGCATAATCTGCTTGGAGATAGCCTTTGACAATGGATAGAGACGAGTGGCGCTGCCACCTGCAAGAATAATTCCTTTCATATTTCAGTTCTTTATTGGATTGACTTCAAATGTAGAATAAAATAAGAAGGAGGACAATGCCCCACGGCTCTCGTTGCTATTCAGGGCACAAAGTTCTGAAAAAGTTCTGACATGACAAAATAATAAAGTCAAAATCAGCCGGCAAGCTCTATGACTTCAAGGTCTTTGAACACGCCGTTATCCACAACGAAACGCACCATGGTACGCACTTTATGAAAGCCGTAAATGCCCGCTGCGCCGGGGTTTATATGAAGCATGCCCAGTGTCTTGTCGAACTTCACCTTCAATATATGCGAATGACCGCTGATGAACAGCTTGGGCGGATGCACCAGGATGCTTCCCTGTATGGACGGATCGTATTTGCCGGGATAGCCGCCGATGTGTTTCATCAGCACCTCGGCGCCGTCTACCGTAAAACGGAGCACCTGCGGATAGAGCCGGCGCAGATCCTGCCCGTCTATGTTGCCGTACACCGCACGGAACGGACGGAAAGCCGCCAGCTTCTGTGCCACTTCCAGCGAACCGATGTCACCGGCATGCCATATTTCGTCACAGCCCTCAAAATATTGCAGGTACTTTTCATCCCAGTAGCCATGCGTATCCGATAATAAACCAACTTTTGTCATCTTTCCTTTGTTTATTAAGACAAAGGTAATTATATTTGGGAAGAATACAATGTGGTAATGTGCTAATATGCCACATTAACACCTTAACACCATGGACAACAGATATTTCAAACGTGACATCAGCTGGCTTTCCTTCAACTACCGCGTACTGCTGGAAGCGGAAGACGAGACATTGCCGCTATACGAACGCATCAACTTTATTTCTATATACTCTTCCAATCTGGAAGAATTCTACAAGATACGCGTAGCCGACCATAAGGCCATAGCCACCGGAGCCTCGCAAAGCGATGAAGAGACTATGCAGTCTGCCGCCGAACTGGTAGATGAAATCAACCAAGAAGTCAATCGCCAACTGGAGGAACGTATCCGCATCTACGAACAGAAGATACTGCCCGCCCTGCGGAAACATCACATCATATTTTATCAAAGCCGCAACGTAGAACCGTTTCACCGCGACTTTGTGCGCAGCTTCTTCCGCGAAGAGATATTCCCTTATCTGGCCCCGGTGCCCGTAAGCAAGGACAAGGTGATTTCATTCCTGCGCGACAACCGTCTCTATCTGGCCGTACGGCTTCATCTGAAAGGAGCTCCCGCCAGTTCTCCAAACCGTATCCAGTATTTCGTGATGAAACTGCCGTACAGCAAAGTGCCGCGCTTCATCCAGCTGCCCAAGGTGGGGAAAGACTATTATCTGATGTTCATTGAAGACATCATCAAGGCCAATCTGGATACCATCTTCCCCGGTTATGAAGTGGACAGCAGTTATTGCATCAAGATTTCACGCGATGCGGATATTCTGATAGACGATGCCGCCAATACCTCCGAAATCATCGAGCAGGTGAAGAAGAAGGTAAAGAAACGCAAGATAGGCGCCGTGTGCCGTTTTGTATACGACCGCGCCATGCCCCAGGACTTCCTCGACTTTCTGGTAGATGCCTACCGCATAGACCGCCGGGAGCTGGTGCCGGGAGACAAGCACCTCAACATGGAGGATTTGCGGCATCTGCCCAATCCCAACCAAAGCGTACGTCCCATCAAGAAACCCCAGCCCATGAAGCTGACCTGCCTGGACGA
>OGMY01000253.1_pt1 | contig 22093 bp, 23 predicted proteins | sample 1573371 | NCBI WGS metagenome assembly OGMY01 (sample SAMEA2581879, study PRJEB24529) | metagenome | biome: Human gut stool | place: China | collected 2011 | reverse complement strand
TTCAATCCTGGAAAAATCACGGATCAATGAATAACCCTGAGGGTTAAATATATAAATTGTTATCTTTGTCTCCAAATTAATAGCTTATGAAGTTAAATGGTTATCACCTTCTTCTTCCTGAAGGAACTTTGGATTACTTTGATCTTGTTGATGTGAAGGAAAGCATGAATGAAGTTATCATTTACCTTGAGGAGAAGAATCAGCTCCCCGAGAAGTATGCTGGTCAAGAAACAGAGAGTAAAGGGTTTTATGAGCCTGTTGTTGTTCAAGACTTTCCTCTTCGTGGCAAGAAAGTCTTTTTGAACCTCCGTCGTCGCCGTTGGATTTTGAAAAGCAGCAATGAGTATATTTCCCGCAATTGGCGTATGGTGGCTGAGGGTACTCGTTTGACGCAAGACTTTGCGTCTTTTTTAAAAGAACTATATTGATAATTATCCGATCAGTTGCAAGTTATTGGGTACTTTATATGGCGTTGACGGGGATTTGTTGGAACGTCAATACCGCAACCATTTAAGTAATTACCTACACTGGGATCAGCTTGCTCACGCAGAGAACTGGCTCCTGTTTGAGAAGAACATTGGTGCCTACGTCTGTATTGACGAAGTGGCTCTTTCCCGTGGAGAACTCTATACAGTGTTGATTAATAAAGAGACTCACGGTGGTAAAGGCAGTATTATTGGTATCATTAAAGGTACGGATGTTTGCACGGTTACCTCTGTCCTGCTTAAACTTTCGCGTCGTCGCCGCTACCAGGTGCGTGAGATAACATTGGATATGGCTCCCAATATGGAACAGATTGCCCGGACTTGCTTCCCTGCTGCCAAACGGGTTACGGATCGTTTCCATGTACAGAAATTAGCGTATGAAGCGGTTCAGGAGATGCGGGTGAAAGCTCGCTGGGAGGCTTTGGACGAAGAGTCCATACAGATAGCTTACGCCAAGACCTGCGGAAAGATGTATCATGCGCCCGTTTTCGCCAATGGAGATACAAGAAAACAGTTGCTGGCAAGGAGTATTTATCTGCTTTACAAAAAAGAATCTCTATGGACTCAGTCTCAAAGGATACGGGCCGAGATTCTATTTAAAGAATATCCCGATATAAAGAAAGGATATTATATGGCCATGCGGTTAGGATCAATCTATCATCAGTGTAAGTTTAAAGATATAGCTTTGACAAGGCTTGCAAGGTGGTATGATGAAGTAGACAAAGCGGGGTTTCTCACCTTTGGAAGGGTAGCGCGCTCGATACAAACGCACTATCTGAATATAATAAACTTCTTTGAAAGAAGGGCTACCAATGCAGCAGCAGAATCATTTAATGCTAAAATCAAAGCGTTCAGGGCACAGTTCAGAGGAGTAAGAGATAAAGCATTTTTCTTGTATAGACTCGCTAAATTATATGCATAAAATGAAAATCCCTCAGATTCTTACGTTGATCCAATACTTCTTTTCTTTTTTCAAGAAGCGTACAGGGCTTACTTCGTTGGAGTATCGTTCGTTTGGGAGAGAAGAGTGAATTTATAGTATATCAACGAAATATATAGTTGTGAATATAGCCGGTACGTGAAAAAATATCAAGTAGGCAACATGTGGACGATTCTATTAAATGAAAAAATCGCAAACGCTATTTTAATAGCTGTTTGCGATTTCTCTAAGTGATTCCGAAGCGATTCGAACGCTTGACCCACGCCTTAGAAGGGCGTTGCTCTATCCAGCTGAGCTACGGAACCAGCCTTATTTGCGGATGCAAAGGTAGTGCTTTTTATGAAAATTCAAAAACTTTCCGGCACTTTTTTATTCATATTTTTCTTTATGGCTATGAATCAGTAATTTATAAAAGAGAAATATTTTGTTTAGTTATATGGTTTGGGATGAATAAATAGGAAAACGTCATTTTTACGAAGAATAACGAAAGTTATATAGGTTTCAAAAAGGTCAAAAAAATAAAATACGGTTGTGTTTTTCTATTATAACTTCTACTTTTGGACGATAAACAACTAAAAAACACATAAAGTTATGAAGAAATTGATTTTTTTATTTGCATTTTGTATTGTAGTGACTAATGTTTTTGCACAAACCGCCCCAGAGCAATTGAAAAAAGAAGGAAATGATGCATTTAATGCTAAAAATTATCCAGTAGCGTATGCGAAGTTCAGCGAATATCTGAAACAGACTAATAATCAAGATTCTGCAACAGCTTACTATTGTGGTATAGCAGCAGACGAAGTGAAAAAGTATGCGGAAGCCGTGACCTTTTTCGATATTGCTATTCAGAAAAAATTTAATATAGGAAATGCGTATGCTCGTAAGGCTTTGGCTTTAGATGCACAAAAGAAGACTGCTGAATATGTAGCTACATTAGAAGAAGGGCTGAAAGTCGATCCTAAGAATAAGACAATGGTGAAGAATTATGGTCTTCATTATTTGAAAGCAGGACTTGCAGCACAGAAAGCTGGAAAAGCAGAAGAAGCAGAAGATTGTTTCAAGAAAGTAATTCCGTTGGATCACAAGCAGTATAAAACAAATGCATTGTACAGTTTAGGAGTTCTGTGTTATAATGACGGAGCTAATATCCTGAAGAAAGCTGCTCCTTTAGCAAATTCAGACGCAGACAAATATGCTGCAGAAAAAGCAAAAGCGGATGGAAGATTTAAAGAAGCATTAGACTATTTGGAAGAGGCTGCTAAGATCTCTCCGGAAAATGAAAATGTGAAAAAGATGCTTCCTCAAGTGAAAGCTGTTATGAAGTAATTTGACCAATCTTATAAATGATAGAGGGTTGCCGGTATGATACGTCGGGCAACCCTTTTTTATTGCTATCTTTTTCTAATCTATACTTTTTGTGTACATTTGCCGTTCCTAAACGCTGAAATATTTTATGCACTTATATAATAAGGAACAGGCCATCAAACGGATGAATCAGTTTGGACAACACCATCGTCCTTTTGTTTTTATTATCAATTATCTGCAGGATGCATCTTATATAGAAGAGGTTGCTGCTGTTGATTCTACTGAACTTTTGTATAATTTGAATGGATTTACCAATCAAGCTACGTCAACTGAAAAGTATACACCTTCTTTTTCTGCTAAACCAGCGAACTCTATCCATTGGCAGCCTTCTGCAGAATCTTTCTATTCCTATCAACGCTCGTTTAATATTGTCCGACAGAATATCTTGGCTGGAAATAGTTTTCTCACAAATCTGACTTGTCGCACTCCGGTAGATACCAATCTCACTCTGGAAGATATTTATTATCACTCTAAAGCGATTTATAAGCTATGGGTTAAAGACACTTTTACTGTTTTTTCTCCAGAAATATTTGTGAGAATTCATCAGGGGAAAATTAGCTCATACCCGATGAAAGGGACTATTGACGCTTCCATTCCTTCTGCTGCCCAATTATTGATGAACGATCCTAAAGAGGCGGCAGAACACGCTACTATCGTAGACTTGATTCGTAATGATTTAAGCATGGTTGCCAATCAAGTGTCCGTTTCCCGGTATCGGTATATCGATACATTGCAGACTAATCAGGGGGCGATTCTTCAGACAAGCTCTGAAATCCAAGGCATATTGCCGGAAAACTATCCGGAACATTTGGGAGAACTTATTTTCCGACTTTTGCCAGCCGGTTCCATTACCGGTGCCCCCAAGAAAAAAACGATGCAGATTATTCGGGAAGCTGAAACTTACGACAGAGGATTTTATACAGGAATTATGGGCTATTCGGATGGAATTAATCTGGATAGTGCCGTTATGATACGTTTTGTAGAACAGGAAGGAGAAAAAATGTATTTTAAAAGCGGAGGTGGAATCACCTGTCAGAGCGATGCGGAAAGTGAGTATAACGAAATGAAACAAAAAATATATGTACCCATTTATTGAGACTATCCGGATAGAGGATGGACAGATTTATAATCTTGATTATCACACAGAGCGTTTCAATAGAACCCGTTCAGTCTTTTGGAAAGATACTGTTCCGCTTGATTTGCGTGAGTATATATCGCCACCAGTTTTAAACGGGATTCATAAATGCCGGATTGTGTATGGAAAAGAAGTAGAAGAAGTCACGTATGCTCCTTATCAGATGCGGAAAGTGTCCTCTTTGCATCTGATAGAATCCGATACCATTAATTACACTTACAAAAGCACACATCGGGAAGAACTGAACGCTTTGTATGCCCAAAGAGGAATGGCAGATGACATTTTAATCGTGAAAGACGGCTATCTGACAGATACTTCTATTGCCAATATCGCCCTCTACGATGGGCACACATGGTTTACTCCGGCTCATCCGTTACTCCAGGGAACGAAGCGGGCGGAACTTCTGAATAAGCAATTCATTGTTGAGAAAGACATCGCGCAAGTACATTTAAACGACTATTCACATATCATGTTATTCAACGCCATGATTGACTGGGAACGTATTGTATTGCCTATAAATGAGAAACATTTCATTCTATAAACGATAATTAACTGAAATATACAGAGCATTGCTGAACAAATGTCACTTTTGTACTGTTATATTTATGTGTTTTTCATAGTATTAGATATAAGATTAATTAAAGAGATTGTACTCCACTTGTGAAAGCTAAAGTACGTCAGAGACAGAAGAGTCTGTTTTTTTGATAAATGTGTTAAAGCATCGGTTTTACCAGGCCGATGCTTTTTTTATGTCCTTTTACCCCCTTTTGTAGTTTATATGAAATAAAATTTGTACGTTTGTAGAGTAATAATAGAAAATGATAAAGATGAACATACCCGTTATCTTTCAGTTTTTAAAAGATCTTTCCGCGAATAATAATCGTGAGTGGTTTAATGAGCACAAGGCAGAATATGAAACAGCCCGTGCCGAGTTCGACAACTTTTTGGCAACAGTGATTGCCCGTATTTCCCTGTTTGATGAAACTATCCGGGGAATTCAACCCAAAGACTGTACTTATCGCATTTACCGGGATACCCGCTTCTCTGCGGATAAAACACCTTATAAAATACATTTCGGCGGCTATATCAATGCCAAAGGAAAGAAATCCGACCATTGTGGATATTATGTCCACTTGCAGCCGGATGGTTCGATGCTTGCCGGAGGAAGCTTGTGTCTGCCTTCCAATATCCTGAAAGCAGTGCGTCAGTCTATTTATGACAATATCGAAGAATTTGTTGCGATCGTAGAAGATCCGGAGTTTAAGAAATACTTTCCGGTGATAGGGGAGGATTTTCTGAAAACAGCTCCGAAAGGCTTCCCGAAAGACTTCAAGTATGTCGATTATTTGAAATGTAAAGAGTATGTTTGCTCTTATAATGTTCCTGATGACTTCTTTACCCGGCCGGATATGTTGGAACAGATGGACAAAGCGTTCCGCCAGTTCAAGCGGTTTGCTGATTTTATAAATTATACGATTGATGATTTTGAATAAATAATGCCTGGAATATAAACTTTAAAATTTAACTTATATGGTAGTAGATACTTTAGAAAATCTGGAGAAATATGCGTCTTTAAATCCTTTGTTTGCACAAGCCATTGACTTCTTGAAGTCTCATGACCTCCAAGCCATGGAAATTGGTAAGACAGAACTGAAAGGGAAAGATCTGTTCGTGAATATCGCACAAACCAAGCCTAAAACAAAAGAGGAAGCCAAACTGGAAACTCATAACGAATTTATTGACATTCAAATCCCGTTGTCGGGAACAGAAATTATGGGGTATACCGCTGCTAAAGATTGTGTTCCGGCAGATGCACCTTATAACGCAGAAAAAGACATTACTTTCTTTGAAGGATTGGCAGAAACATACGTTACCGTAAAACCGGGAATGTTTGCTATCTTCTTCCCGCAAGACGGTCATGCTCCCGGCATCACTCCGGATGGTGTGAAAAAAGTAATCGTAAAAGTAAAAGCATAATCCTAATTCAATTCTGATATGGAAAAGACACTTAATCTCATAAAAAATGATCCCTGGCTGGAACCTTTTGCCGGTGCTATCACCGGGCGTCATCAGCATGTATTAGACAAGGAAGCTGAATTGACGAATAAAGGCAAACAAACCCTTTCAGATTTTGCATCGGGGTATCTTTATTTTGGATTGCATCGCACCGATAAGGGATGGACTTTCCGTGAATGGGCGCCCAATGCTACTCATATTTATATGGTGGGTACATTTAATAATTGGGAGGAAAAAGCAGCCTATAAGCTGAAAAAACTAAAGAATGGCAATTGGGAAATTAACCTGCCGGCGGATGCCATTCATCATGGCGATCTCTACAAATTGAATGTATACTGGGAAGGCGGACAAGGCGAGCGTATTCCTGCATGGGCTACTCGTGTGGTGCAGGATGAACAGACCAAGATATTCAGTGCACAAGTCTGGGCTCCGGAGAAACCCTATAAATTCAAAAAGAAAACATTTAAGCCCGACACGAATCCACTGTTGATTTATGAATGTCATATCGGAATGGCACAACGGGAGGAAAAAGTGGGCACTTATAACGAATTCCGCGAGAAAATACTTCCCCGTATCGCTGAAGAAGGGTATAACTGTATCCAGATTATGGCCATTCAGGAACATCCTTATTATGGAAGTTTCGGCTATCATGTATCCAGCTTTTTTGCTGCCTCTTCCCGTTTTGGTACTCCCGACGAATTGAAAGCATTGATCGATGCCGCTCATGAGATGGGAATTGCTGTGATTATGGACATTGTTCATTCACATGCAGTGAAGAATGAAGTAGAAGGATTAGGAAACTTTGCCGGTGATCCGAATCAGTATTTCTATCCGGGCGTTCGTCGCGAACATCCGGCTTGGGATTCTCTATGCTTCGATTATGGCAAGAACGAAGTGATTCACTTCCTGTTGTCTAACTGCAAGTACTGGTTGGAAGAATATAAATTTGACGGCTTCCGTTTTGACGGAGTCACTTCTATGCTATATTATAGTCACGGTTTGGGTGAAGCCTTCTGTAACTATGGAGATTATTTCAACGGTCATCAGGATGATAATGCGATTTGTTACCTGACATTGGCTAATGAAGTGATTCATCAGGTAAATCCGAAAGCGATAACCATTGCGGAAGAAGTTTCCGGTATGCCGGGGCTGGCTGCAAAAATAGAAGATGGCGGTTACGGCTTCGATTATCGTATGGCCATGAACATTCCGGACTATTGGATCAAGACAATCAAAGAAAAGATTGATGAAGACTGGAAACCTTCCAGCATGTTCTGGGAAGTAACCAACCGTCGTCAGGATGAAAAGACCATTTCGTATGCAGAAAGCCACGACCAGGCATTAGTGGGAGACAAGACAATTATCTTCCGTCTGATTGATGCTGATATGTACTGGCACATGCAAAAGGGAGATGAAAATTATGTTGTCAACCGTGGTATCGCTTTGCACAAAATGATTCGTTTATTGACCTCTTCAACCATTAACGGAGGTTATCTGAACTTCATGGGAAATGAATTCGGTCATCCCGAATGGATTGACTTCCCGCGTGAAGGTAACGGATGGTCATGTAAATATGCCCGTCGCCAATGGGATTTGGTAGACAACAAGAATCTGACCTATCATTATATGGGTGATTTTGATAAGAATATGCTGAAAGTTCTGAAGAGCGTGAAAAACTTTCAAACGACACCTGTTCAGGAAATATGGCATAATGATGGCGATCAGGTATTGGCATACGGCCGTAAAGACCTTATATTTGTCTTTAACTTTAATCCGAAACAGTCATTTACCGACTATGGATTCCTGGTAACTCCGGGAGCTTATGAAGTAATATTGAATACGGACGACGTTGCATTTGGAGGAAACGGTTTGGCAGATGATTCTGTAGTGCACTTTACTATTGCCGATCCGCTGTACAGTAAGGAAAAGAAAGAGTGGTTGAAACTCTACATTCCTGCCCGTACCGCCGTAGTGCTTAGAAAGAAGAAATAATTTTATCTTTAAATAAGAAGCCCCTGCAACTATCATTGTATATCTGCAGGGGCTTTTTCGTATATTGCGCTATTGAATGATTTAGTTCTAGTTTACCAAAAAGGTACTTGGTCCGAGAATATCATACATATCACTCACGTTGCGTGTTTTCAGTAATACTCCTTGTGGAGTATAGAATAACTGATATTTGATGTCAACGTTATCTTGGCCTACTTTAATTACAATAATAGCTTGCCATTTAGGAAACTCTACCATCGTCACATTATCTACCACCCAACTTGCGTATGGCCCGGATACAAAAGCATTATAGACTGCCGGTGACAGACGATCAAGGCTAACAAGGTCAGTCTGTGTCATCCCCCATTGCCCTCGGACGTTAAACCACACATTTTTAGTAAATCCGTTCATTACAAAGTTGGCGCAATAATATCCGTCATCTTGTGACCAGGCGATACCATTTGCTTTGGGATACATTTTCTTGAAAGTTGCCTGTACATTGCCGGGAGGGGTATCTCCAAAAACAGATGTAGATAATAGCAAAAACAGTGTGATCGCACAAATCATAAATTTCTTCATAAGCTTTGAGTTTAGAGAATTAGTTATAACTAAACAGCCTTTGAGAATATTTGTTTGAGCGATGTACATAAAATAATCCTCCGGGCATTTATAAGTGAAATGCCCGGAGGATAAGGAGTATGCGATTCTTACTCTTTTTACTTAAAAAGTAATCTTTAAAATTTTTCCGTTATAACCTCCGACTGAAACGTCTGTCGGTTTATAAGGTAATAAGCAGATTTCTTCTTTAGCACCGGTCATCAAATCAATGGCCTGATAAGACTCCATTTGAGGAATCTGCAAAAAATCGAAGGCATGTGAAGGCACGTTGATGGCAACATCTACCAGTTGACTGTCGAAATTAATAACGAAAAACAGAATCTCGTTTTTGTATTTCCGCATAAAAGTATATTGTTTATGCTCATTGAAACGCCATCCGTTTATATTAGCATACATCAAGTCAAAGAATACCCCCTTTTTGATTGCCTGCTCTTCGTTGCAAAGCGTCAGTACTTTTTGATAGATAGAGTAGAGGTGCTTATGTTCTTCAGTAAGCATTTTCCCGTCAAACTTTCCTCCGTTGCGCCAACGACGTATAGTATCTACGCTCCAATAATCAAATATGGTAGTCCGTCCGTCTCTTCCGCTGAATCCTTCGCTATCCATGCCCAGCTCTCCGAACTCCTGACCGAAATAGATCATCATAGGATTGGTGTTCATACAAGCAGAAACAATTAGTGCGGGAATCCCTTTACGCGGATTACCGGCAAAGAAATCAGATGCGATACGTTGCTCATCGTGGTTCTCCAGGAAGTTGAGCATTTTTTTCTCGATTCCATTCAGACTTTGCCAGCAATGAGTGATTGCAGTGGCAGATTCATATCCGCAGGCTACGTTCCGTAATGTATCGTACAATCCTACCTTATCATATAGATAATCAAACTTGCCACGGAACAGATAGTTACGATATTCACTGGGATTATAGACTTCTGCGATAAAAAGTATTTCAGGATAAACCTCTTTTACTTGAGGAATAGCCCATTCCCAAAATTCAACGGGAACCATTTCTGCCATGTCACAACGGAAACCGTCAATGTTCTTTGACGCCCAGAAAAGAAGAATGTCCAGCATCTTTATCCAAGTGTCCGGAGTCGGGGAGAAGTGGCAGGTACCGCCATTCTGATAATCCACTCCATAGTTTAATTTCACCGTTTCATACCAGTCGGTGATATTAGGCGTAGCATCAAAACGATTGTTACCGGTAGCTTTAGCCGGAAATTCCCGGTAAGGCTCTGCTGCACCGTCTTTCATATCGAACTGGGCACGAAGTTCCGCTTGCGGGATATAATAGAAATTATTGTATGGACTGAAAGATTGGCTGGGGTCATCGTTAGCCCCCAATTCCGTCGTACCGTCGGGCTGTGCGTCCGAATGGTACTGGCGTGCTACGTGATTAGGTACAAAATCTATAATCACTTTCAAACCTGTGCGATGTGTACGGTGTACCAGGTTCTCAAATTCTTTCATACGTCCCTGTACATCGTTGGCCAGGTCAGGATCTACATCATAATAATCCTTGATGGCATAGGGAGAGCCAGCTTTTCCTTTCACAATGGCAGGATGATCCGGACTGATGTTATAACGGCGATAATCCGTTTGAGTGGCATGTTCGATGATGCCTGTATACCATATATGTGTAGTACCTAATTTTTTGATTTCACCAAGTGCCTTGAGCGTGAAATCAGCCATTTTTCCACACCCGTTGGTGGTAATGTCTCCATTGTAGACACAGTGGTTGTTGTTATTTCCAAACAGACGGGTGAACACTTGATAGATAATTATTTTATTTTCGTCATTCATATAGAGTAGATTATTAATATTCGTATTCATTCTTTTTTCAGATGGATAGGAGGTTACTTCCATATTTTCCCTTTTTCTTCCAACAGTTGATTAAGCACTTCATTGGCTGTATTATATCCCTGTCCGAAGATTTCTTCTGCTTTCTCCAGTTCGGTATTGCTATATCCGTATAAATTGTATGGTTCGATTAATAAATCACACTTTTCCCTTTCTGGAAAAGTATTGGCGCGGAACATAAAATGGAATGAACGCATAGCAATGCTTACAATATTCATTTTGTAGTCCTGTGCCATGATGGGGCTTACGTTGACAGCCACCACCTTGTCGCACACTCTACGCAGGGTAGAGACAGGAAGATTCATCATCAATCCTCCGTCTACATAGTTAGTGCCATCTATATTGACTGGTGCGAACATAACAGGCATACAACAAGAAGCAGCAACCCGTTCAGCAATACTGCCGCGGTGAAAATGAACCATGCGTCCATGATCGAGGTCGGTTGCTGTGATAATCAGAGGAAGTTGTAAATCTTCCAAGTTTTTTGCTTTAACGTTGGTTCGGAGAAAGTCTATAAATTCACAAAGGTCAAATAATCCTTTTTTAGGAATTACCAGTTTGGTTAAATCCTGGAATTTATGTCCGGAGAAATAATCAAGAACTTTGTGGGGTTCGTTGCCATCAGCATAAAAGACACCGGCAAGTGCTCCTGCGCTTACTCCGGAGATGATTTCCGGTTTAATATCATGCTCTAAAAGAGCTTGCATAACTCCCAAATGGGCAAATCCTTTAATAAATCCTCCGCTTAGTGCATAGCCAATCTGATATTTCCGGCTATTCCTGTTATTTGTGAATACCTCCATGAGTTGCTTTCTTTAGTTCGCCACGAATTTAGTGAATTTATTGAAAGTAGGAGGAATATAATGAATAGTTTTTTTAAGAGAACGTTATAAGTAGTTTTTTGTTATCCATAGAACACAATAAATGCGGATAACATGGAACTTTAATTGCGTAAGTATAAAGTTTTGTTATCCGCATTAAAATATATCACAATAGAGCACAAATATACGGATGGAATCTTTTACACCGGCACTGTGTGCTGATTAGAATCCGAAATCGTCTATCTCCACTTTATGTTCTTCGTTTTCTTTAAAAGGTTTTGCTTCTTTTTGTACTGGATTTCCTTCGATATAGATAGCGCGGAATGGACGGGCAGGGCAAACATATTCGCATCCTCCACAACCTACGCATATTTCTTTGTTTACATGAGGGATCGTTAATCCGTCTTTATATGGTACCATTGCCACAGCCTGTGTAGGACAGTGCTCGGAGCACGCTCCGCAACTGGTTCCATCAGTATAAACGATGCAATTTTCCTCGATAAAAACAACATATCCCATTTGTGTAAGATGTTTTTGCTCTACACTTATGGGAAGAATTGCTCCATTGGGACAAACGTCTCCGCAAACAGTACAGTCAAAATTACAAAATCCTTTCTCAAAACTAACGGTCGGCTGCATTATACCTGCCAAACCATACTCCATAAAAGCAGGTTGCAGAACATGAGAGGGGCATTTGCTGACACAAAGATGACAGGATGTACATTGCTGTTGAAAGTGTTCCCGACTGATAGAGCCCGGAGGAGTGATTGGATTCTCCTTTTTGTATGCCTTTTTGCCTTCCAGTCTAGCAACAGATTCTTTGGCTTGGGACAGGAGTTTGGGAGCAGCTCCGGCAGTAACAAGACCGGCAACCAAAAAGCGGCGTTTGGATGAATCCGTGTCCGGTGATGATGGTACAGGGGCTTCTACGTTTGCTTGTTGTTTCTTTAAAGAAGGGTTGTAGACCAATGCCTTTTGCTTGCATGCTCCCAGGCAGTCGAAACAATCTACGCAGCGGCTATAATCAATGGCATGTTCCTTACTATTGATGCAGGAGGCTTTGCATTTAGTAGCACAAAGCCCGCATCCATTACATTTCGCAGTATCGATACGGACCTTAAATAATGAAAAGCGGCTCAATAATCCCAATATTGTTCCTACGGGACAAACCGTATTGCACCATGTCCGCCCGTGTTTCCATGCCATTACAAAAATAACTGCAAGAGTGATAACAGCAATGAGAAGAGAAGAAATGCTTAAAACAGAGGTATCTACCTGATAAAATGTATAATTGTCGAATTTGGAAAAGACAGATTCCAACAGATTATTCCCCAACATGTAGATAGGTTTGAATATATGCACTACTACACGTCCATACGCACTGTATGGATCGAGCAGGCCTACAATAAATGTAAATCCGCATAGAAACCCGATTACTGTCAGCCCGAGTATGCCCCAACGCAATTTATTTTTTGCGGGACTGTAACTATATCTTTTTTTCTTTTTCCCTATTGATTTTGAAATGCGTGCAATGACATCCTGCAAAATACCCATAGGGCAAATTGTAGAACAATAAACGCGTCCAAACAAGAGCGTTAACACGGTGAGAAATAATAAGATACCTATACTTAGTGAAAGGACAGCTGGAACAAACTGCAAATGTGCCAGCCGATGAAAACTGTTCGGTAATATTTCTGCAAAATCGAGAAAAAAGAAAGAAATCAGCACAAATAAAAGTGCTGATATTCCAATACGTAGCCTTCTTAACATTGTTATTTTACATCTTAATTCGCTTGACATTCAGCTTGTCAATGTTCATGGTTCCTATTTTCAGTGCTTCTCCTTTAGCGAGGTGTCCCACAGTATCTAGTGGCATCTCACGTACTTGATTGAAGAATTTGGCGGCAGCCGTGTCCACTGCTACAATATCCGGTGAAATGAACAGTCCTTTCGCTAATACGACATCCGAGGCAGAACGTCCTCGCGGACCATTGGTTTTCATGATACGATAAGCGTCCACTACGTTCAGCACAGCTTTCTTTTGCAGTGTGCAGATATCGGCAATACATTGCTGCAAGTCATTCTGGTGGAAAAATCCACGATCCCAGACAATTCCCATGTGATTTTTCATTGAGATAGTCAGATTGGCACCCCCGTGGTTTTTCAGGATGGGAACATTGATCCATACATCGCAATTCAGGATGGCTTCATGTATCTTTGCTTTCTTCATCTTCTGACCGTTGGGTAGGTTTACCGGCTTGTAATAAGACTCCAAATGAGCAGGCATTACTTTTGCTCCGGCAGCTTTTGCCGCCGCTTCGATGCCGCTGTTTTTGTAACACTTCTGCCAATCGTCACAAGTATGATCGAATACGGTCACTTCTTTAGCTCCGGCAGCAAAGCATTGTTTCACGATTTCAGCAATCAGTTGCGGGTTGGTGTTTCCTGCCAGTTCCGGCACTTTATCCCAACCGATATTAGGTTTTACGACCACCTTCTGTCCCGGTTTTACGAATTGTTTCATACCGCCCAGTTCGCTGATAGCACGGCGGAACATAGCTTCCGGCTCTCCACCCATAACGGCTACCAAGTCCGGATTGCCTCCGTTCGTATTATTAATAGTCTGGGTTAATATTTCCATTGCCTCCGAATGCTGAATACTCAATGCGGCACCGGTTATGGCTACTGTTTTTAAAAAGTCCCTTCTGTCCATTTTTGTTTTTACTTTAGAGTTTTGCAATCGCTTTCAGTAGGGCGTAGCCGCCAAACCATTGAATTAACATACCGGGAATACCAATGCGGAAATCTTGCACTGCTGCATGGAAATTTCCGATGAATGCCCATTCAAAAGCAGTTCCTATAATCTGATAGGAGAGAACGACACCGAGAATAGCCCATAAAGAAACGGATTTCAGTGTTCGTGCAGCCAAGGCGGAAGTACCGGCAAGTAAAGCGGATTTTATCAATATAATGGGGAGTGCAGCTCCCGATGGCATTGCAAATAACAGGTGATTGATGACAGGAGAAAGAATTGCTGTCAGTAATCCCACACGAAAGCCATATTTATAAGCTGCGATCAACGTGAAAAAATAGATCGGCAATAAAGTAGGGCCACCGTATGGTACAAGATGACAGATTTGTGGAAGTGCAATGTTGCCTGTCACAAATAGCAGGGCAAAGAGGTAAGTTCTTACATTGCTGTAATTCAGTGAATAGAGTTTAGCAGATGTTTCCATTTTCGTTGATAACTTTAAAGTTTAATAGAACGATAATTTCCTAAAAATTAGACTTCTTTCTTTTAGAAAGGTTTAATCCGGACAAAGAACTATTTGCTAAAGTAACTGTCTAAAATTAGTTAATAGAAAAAAGGAGACTTCGTTGCGTTTTGAATAACAACTTATAATACGAACTAATTTAAGCATTTACTTTATGATATTAAAAATGGGACAGAAAAGTTTCAAGCCTATTTGAAACACTTTGTTTCACTACGGGAAACTATTTGTTTCACCGCTTGAAACCATTCGTTTCACACCGAGAAACAAACAGTTTCAAGGCTTGAAACATATTTTGAAACTATTTGGTTTGTACTTTAGTCTTATTCGGCGTCCATTCTTTCCCGGATCTTTCCCCATGCATGCGTATCAAACAGGCAACTTTGGCGCATAGTCCCACACATTTCTCTGAATCTGGACATAGGTATCGTATAACTCAACTTATCCGCTTCAAAGTACGGACGCACCGACGGATCGAAGAAACCGATAAATGTTCGCCTGCCTCCTTTGCGGTTTTCAAGAGTGGCCTGTGCCACTACGCAACTGCAACCGGAACCGAATAAGGAAACGACGCCATCTTCGGCATTATTGTCATAGTAAGCCCATGTAGTCAGTCCGGAAAGCATATCAGGATTGGCGATAAACATAACACCTTCCACTTGTTCCAGGCTTGATATTTTGTCTATACGGGCAAAATGAAGATATTTCTTTTCAGCTTTAGGCACTCCGATTTGCCGTATGAATTCAACGACCATTTCCGGAGTCTGTTTATATCGTTCTTTTAATGAGACGAAAGTCGGTACGTGTTCGGGCATTTCAGTAAAACCGGTGTAGAACTTACCGCCACCACAACCGATATTTTCTGCATTCAAACTGATAGTACCACCTTCTCTTACAATCTTCATACCCTTAAAAAAGCAACCGTTAATTTTCTCCACTGTCCCTTCCTGTGTATCTGAATACCAAAAGACAAGAGGCAATTCGGCATTCTCTCCGAATGCCTCCTTGAAGTTCTGAATAAATGTTTGGATGTCCATAGCTTATCAATTTTAGTTATGTATGTAGGTCTTTGTACAAAGTTAAAATAAAAATAGACATTCATCCTCTTTTTAAACAATAATTACTTATATTTGTCCGGAACAGAATATAAAGAGAAGCGTTATGAAGTATTTACTAATATATATAGGGTTACTTTGTACATCCCTGCAATTGTGGGGACAAGAAACGGTTGCTACAAGAATCGCTCCTCCGACGGGATATGTCAGGGAGGCTTGTTCCGATCATTCGTTTACAGGTTACTTACGTAATTTGCCTTTGATGCCGAAAGGTAGTAAAGTGATGCTTTATAATGGAAAAGAAAAATCGAATCAGTCTGCAGCTTACGCTGTAATTGATATGGAGATAGGTAACCGTGATTTGCAACAGTGTGCCGATGCGGTAATGCGTTTGCGAGCGGAATTTCTGTGGAAACATAAACGATATGGAGAAATAAAATTCAACTTCACCAATGGTTTCCTTGCCGGGTACAAGAAATGGGCGGAGGGAAATCGGATAAAAGTCAGCGGCAATCAAGTGCAATGGTATGCTGCGGGCAAAGGAGTGGATTATTCCTATAAAACTTTCCGTAACTATCTCGATATGGTCTTTATGTATGCCGGAACGGCTTCTTTATCCCGCGAGCTTCAGGCTGTGTCTTATACTTCTTTGCAACCCGGTGATGTGTTTATTAAAGGAGGCTCACCCGGACATGCAGTCATTGTTGTAGATGTTGCTGTTCATCCGGCTACCAAAAAGAAAGTATTCTTGTTGGCGCAGAGCTATATGCCTGCACAACAGATTCATATTCTTGTAAATCCTGTCAGTCGCAGCCTTTTCCCCTGGTATGAATTGGCGGAAACGGATGCGGGGAAACTATATACTCCGGAATGGATTTTTAGCCGGAAAGATTTAAAACGTTTTAAGGAGTAGAATCTTTTCGTTATCTTTGGCATTTAACAAACCGTTTTTAATCATACAACAACGAAAAACAACCGATTATGAATCAAGATTTGTCAATGAATGCTAACCAGTTGGTAGCATTCCTTCAAAAGCCAACTTCAGAGTTTACCAAAGCCGACATTATCTCATTTATCCAGCAAAAAGATATCCGCATGGTTAATTTCATGTATCCGGCGGGAGACGGTCGTCTGAAAACCCTGAACTTTGTCATCAACAATCAAGCTTATCTGGAAGCTATTCTTACTTGTGGAGAACGGGTAGACGGTTCCAGTCTTTTTTCTTTCATAGAAGCAGGTAGTAGTGACCTTTATGTGATTCCCCGTTTCTGCACTGCATTCGTTGATCCGTTTGCCGAGATTCCGACGCTGTCTATGCTTTGCTCTTTCTTCAATAAAGACGGCGAACCCCTCGAAAGTGCACCAGAACACACCCTTTACAAAGCAAGCAAAACTTTTACAGAAGTTACCGGAATGGAATTTCAGGCAATGGGCGAATTGGAATATTATGTAATAGCCCCGGATACAGGTATGTTTCAGGCAACCGACCAACGTGGTTATCACGAATCGGGTCCATACGCTAAATTTAATGAGTTCCGCACTCAATGTATGTCTTATATCGCACAGACAGGCGGGCAAATAAAGTATGGACACTCCGAAGTGGGTAATTTTACGCTGGATGGCTATATTTATGAGCAGAATGAGATTGAGTTCTTGCCGGTTCCCGTATCGCAGGCGGCAGATCAGTTGATGATTGCCAAATGGGTGATTCGTAATCTGGGATACAGATATGGATATAATGTGACCTTTGCTCCTAAAATAACAGCTGGTAAAGCAGGATCGGGCTTGCACGTACACATGCGTATCATGAAAGACGGAAAGAACCAAATGTTGAAAGACGGCGTCTTGTCGGAAACAGCGCGTAAAGCAATTGCCGGAATGATGGTGCTTGCTCCTTCAATCACTGCCTTTGGAAATACCAATCCTACTTCTTATTTCCGTCTTGTTCCTCATCAGGAGGCACCTACCAATGTTTGCTGGGGAGATCGTAACCGTTCCGTATTAGTACGTGTACCATTGGGATGGGCTGCAAAAACAGATATGTGTACATTAGCTAATCCGTTGGAAGCCGAAAGCCATTTTGACACCAGCCAGAAGCAGACTGTAGAAATGCGTTCTCCGGATGGTTCGGCAGATTTGTATCAACTGTTGGCCGGTTTGGCTGTTGCCTGCCGTCATGGTTTTGAGATTGAAAATGCATTGGATATCGCTCAAAAGACGTATGTGAATGTGAATATCCATCAGAAAGAGAATGAAGATAAACTGAACTCACTGGCACAACTGCCGGATAGCTGTGAGGCTTCTGCCGATTGCCTGCAACAACAACGGGCAATATTTGAACAATATAATGTCTTTAGTCCGGCAATGATTGATGGTATCATCCGCAGACTTCGCAGTTACGAAGATAAAACGTTGCGTGCGGATTTGGAAGGAAAGCCGATGGAGATGTTAGATCTCGTACATAAGTATTTCCATTGTGGCTAATCTGCAAACTGATATATAAAATAAAAGGCTATCTTCTGTTTCAAAGAAGGTAGCCTTTTATTTTCTGATGCAGAATTAACTATAAGTATTTGTTTTTCAAAGAGCTTATAACAAAGAAACTATAGAAGGCTAATCAGATGATTGGTGGCAGATAGTTTGATATAATAGAGTTTAAACGTTAAGTATTGGCCTGTTTTCATAAAAAAGATGTTTTGAGAAAAGAAAAAGGAGGGAATATAGTGCATTATCTCCAAATAATGCTTTCCTTTGTACCAACAACAATAAAGAGGTTTATTACGATTTGATTTTTTTACGTGAATCTTCTCATTTATTTGAGCATATCCATCTCTAATTAAGATCTTCCTAAAACTTTCTTATTGAATTATTAATTTTTTATATTTGTATTTTATGAATTTGTACATTGGAAATCTTAGCTATAATGTTAAGGAATCGGATTTGAGAAATGTAATGGAAGAGTATGGAACAGTTGCTTCAGTAAAGTTAATCACAGATCGTGAAACTAGAAGATCAAAAGGCTTTGCGTTTATCGAAATGCCGGATGATACAGAAGCTAACAACGCTATCAAACAATTGAACGGTGCAGAATATGTAGGTCGTTCAATGGTAGTGAAAGAAGCATTGCCAAAGAACTAATACTGAATAAATAGACAGTAATAGAGAAGGGCGCACTAGGAAACTAGCGCGCCCTTCTTCTGTTAATCCTCATTATTATCTTCTTCATCATCCACCATATTATTGAGTTCCAATTCCAGGTCTACCAGCTCTTGTTCCCATAATTTCAGGATATTCTTCGGTGTATCTTTTGCAGCTTTCTTTATTCTTTCTTGAGCAACAGATACTTCATGCTCTAATTGTCTACGTCTGCTCATATTTTTATTGTTTTGATTATGAAATGATAACAACTCGTGTGTGGAATAGTTCGACAGGCAAAATTAAAAAGTAGTGGGGTGAACTATTCGCAAATAAAGTATGTTTTGTAGTCTGAATCTTTAAAAAATACAATCATGCTCAATTTAATAGCCGTATTCTTAGTCTGTTCAGGTATCGGAATAGCAGTACATATTGCCATAGACCTGACACATCGTCCGCAATCAATGAAAATAATGAATGCAGTTTGGATATTATCTGCATTGTGGGGAAGTTATTTAGCTTTATGGGCGTATAATAAGTTCGGACGGAGCAGTCCGATGAAGATGGAGGATGACGGGATGAAAGGGATGGGCATGTCTGACATGAAAGATATGGATATGTCAATGGGAGAGATGAGGCGTCCATATTGGCAATCGGTAGCTCTGTCGGCTCTTCATTGTGGCGCAGGCTGCACATTGGCAGATATCATAGGAGAGTGGTTTACGAATTATGTTCCTGTAACTGTTGCAGGCAGTCAACTTGTAGGGAATTGGGTACTTGATTTTGTATTGGCTTTGATTATTGGCGTTTATTTTCAGTTTTATGCGATTCGGGAAATGGAAAAAATCTCTGTGGGGAACGCGCTGACACGCGCTTTCAAAGCAGATTTCTTTTCTCTTTTATCCTGGCAGGTAGGAATGTACGGTTGGATGGCAATTGTTTATTTTGTGCTATTCATCAATGAGCCATTGCCCAAAGATACATGGATATTCTGGTTTATGATGCAGTTGGCTATGCTTTTCGGTTTCTTTTGCGCTTATCCGATGAATGCTCTTCTTATAAAATTAGGTATAAAGAAAGGTATGTAAAATAAATGCAGATTCACTTAAAATGATAAGTATGAAATTACTTATTTTGAGTGAATCTGCATCTGTAATATTACTACTTCTGTTTTTTTATTTCTCTTTTGGAGGTTATTTTTTCAATAGTTTGGGTATATCCGAAGGCTCTTGTGCTACCCGGATGCCAGCAGCTTCCAAAGATTCAATTTTCTCTTTTGCCGAACCGGAACTTCCCGAAATAATAGCGCCTGCATGCCCCATTTGTTTTCCCGGAGGAGCTGATTGGCCGGCAATAAATGCAACCACAGGTTTAGTTACATTATTACGGATATATTCAGCTGCTTGTTCTTCCGCATTTCCTCCAATCTCTCCAATCAGAACGATTGCTTCTGTTTCCGGATCATTCTGAAACATTTCCAGCAGTTGGCGAAAGTGAAGCCCTACAACAGGATCGCCCCCGATGCCGATAGCGGTAGATTGTCCCATTCCATTAGCTGTTAAGTGATACACAATCTCGTAAGTAAGTGTTCCGCTACGGCTGATGACACCTACATTTCCTTCTAAAAAGACTTGTCCTGGTAAGATGCCAACCATGCTTTTTCCCGGAGAGATAAGTCCCGGACAGTTAGGCCCGATCAACATGGCACCTTTTTGTTCGGCAAACTGATGCGCCTTAATCACGTCCAGTGTGGGAATTCCTTCTGCAATGCAGACTATGATCCGGATGCCTGCGTCCGCTGCCTCCATGATAGCATCTGCCGCAAAATGTGCCGGAACGAAAATGATGGAGGTATTAGCCTTTGTCTGCTCGACAGCATCATACATGGTGTTGAATACGGGGATTCCGTCCACATCTGTTCCTCCTTTGCCCGGAGAAGTACCCCCGACCACATTGGTTCCATATTCTTTCATCTTCTTGGCATGGAAAAGCCCGTCTCTGCCAGTGATTCCCTGCACAATCAAACGGGTGGATTTATCTATTAGTATGCTCATAATTGCTTTATTTTTTAGTGATTTGGTACCTATTATGCTTTCAGAGCCATAAGAGCAGCCTCTTTCATCGTTGTGGCTATTTGGAAACGGCTGTAATTCCGTAACAATTCCCGTCCGATATGTTCATTGGTGCCTGTAAGCCGGACGATGACGGGGACATTGCTGTTTATCTGCTCGAATGTCTGAAGAAGTCCCATTGCTACATCATCGCAACGAGTGATCCCACCGAAAATATTAATCAGGACCACTTTTACTTTCTCATCCTGCAATAAGAGTTTCATAGCTTCAATAACCTTGACAGGATTGGAGCTGCCACCGATGTCGAGAAAATTAGCAGGCTGACCGCCGTAAAGTTTAATCATGTCCATAGTAGCCATGGCAAGTCCGGCGCCATTTACCATACAACCGATATTGCCGTCCATGTGAACATAACTGAATCCTTTATCTTTGGCATCTGCTTCCACTTTTTCTTTTTCCGTCGGATCAAACAAAGCATGAATCTCCGGATGCCGATAGAGCGCATTGTCATCAAAAACGATCTTTGCGTCAATGGCCATTAACGTACCTTTCTTTGTAAGTGCCAGCGGATTTACTTCCACTAACGACGCGTCATTCTCCACAAAGATTTTATAAAGTTCCTGAAGGATGGCAGCCATTTTACCTGCCTGTTCCATTTGTGGGAAGAGAGCGAAAGCGAAACGCCTTGCCAGATAGTCGGGAAGGCCAATGAATGGATTGATTGAATATCGGATGATTTTCTCCGGTGTCTGACGGGCTACCTCTTCAATATCCATACCACCGGATGCACTCATCATCAGAACGACAGAACGTGTATTCCGGTCGATGGTATAACTGACGTAATATTCTGCAGCAATATCAACCGCTTCGCTGACCAGAACTTGATTGACTGGAAGACCTTTAATGCTCATTCCGAGAATGTTCTTGGCTTCCTGATAAGCATCTTCCGTATTGTTTACCAGTTTTACTCCTCCGGCTTTTCCCCGGCCTCCGGTTAATACTTGTGCTTTTATAACCACTCTGTCTGTTCCCATCCTCCGGTATGCAGCCAGGACGCCTGCGGCAGTACGGCATAAAGTGTGCCTCTCGACAGGTATTCCGTACTTGGAGAAAATCTCTTTCGCTTGATATTCATGTATTTTCATGGCTCATAAATTTGAGTAAATGATTCCTATAATAAAAACAAAAGAAAGATTCGGAAAGTTTGCCGGAAAAGAAAAGTATCAGGGTGTTTTACAACATGTTCGTTTGTATTCCACCTATGGTTTTCATATAAAAAAAGCTCTAAGTTTGCAGTCGCAAGATAAGAGAGTGGAAAATTTATCTTAATAAT
>OGMY01000235.1_pt1 | contig 22839 bp, 18 predicted proteins | sample 1573371 | NCBI WGS metagenome assembly OGMY01 (sample SAMEA2581879, study PRJEB24529) | metagenome | biome: Human gut stool | place: China | collected 2011 | reverse complement strand
GTGGTTTATTGTCATGACCAGTGAAAAACAGGCAGGCTTTTCTCTTTTAGAAGTGATCGTAAGCACAGCCATCCTCTTTTCTGTAGCAGGAGCCTTTCTTTCCATGACTGCTGCAAACGGAGTCCTTCTTACCAGGGAACATTCCCTGATGCAAAATGCATACGAACTGTCTGAACTGGCAGAAGAAGGACAGGGAGAATGGACCGGAGAAGAATTAGAGATCATCTTTGAAGGAGAAGAGGAAGACGCAAGCGAAATATTTGGAAAATACATTGTGACCAGTGAAGGAGGAGACTCTATGACTTATTACAAAAGGGGATTCCAATGAGAAACAGAGATGGATTTACATTGCTGGAACTTGTAGCTGCTCTTTCACTCAGTGCGGTCATAGGGATCTGGGCAGCCGGCTTTTTCGGCAGTCAGATGCATGAATACAAAAAGCAGACGCAGATCCTTAAGGCAGAGGAATTAGCAGACCGTGTCTGTTTTCATATCACTTCCAGACTGGATCATGCCTTCCTTTTCCGGGTGGACCCCAAAGAAAGTTCTGTTTTGTATTACTGCGAGGGATCCGGTGAATTAGGAGAACAGTGGGAGCAGATATCGGAAGAGGAACTGGATCTGGGTGCTGAGAAAGAGTATGAGGTCCGGCTGGATTTTTCTGATACACAGTCTCAAAAGGCAGTTTCTGAGATAACAGTCCTTTATAAAGGAGAGAAAGTATACTCCCGGACGATCCGGCTTTCTTCTGTTTATGGATATTTGGAGGATGGAGAGGATGAGAAAGGTGAAAACGAGGATAAAGACGGATCGCTTTCATGGTGATGGCCGGGAAGGCGGAAGTCTGCTGTATGTGATCTTTTTTATTACACTGCTTTCTGTATTTGCCTGTGGTTTTATGGCAGTGTCCAGATATCATATAAAAATGGCTCTGAAAAACCGGGCATACATGGAAGCGCGCCTGACCACCCATATGATCCATAATTCTTTCTGCGAAGCAGTTTCAAAGGGAGAAAGTGATGCCCTTAGGCTTTTGTGGAACCAGTATGAAGGAGATCTGGAGGATGAGGAAGCAGAAGAAAATGAAAACGAAGATATACCAGAAACAGAAGGTGCCGGGGCAGACGGGATAACGAAACTGGATGCAGATGAAATACAAGATACAAATGAAAGACAGGATGCAGACGAAAGACAGGATACAGACCTGGATTTAGAAGACCGGGAATACATAACAGAAGGAACCGGAAAAAGGCGAACCCTGCGAAGTGCGTATCCGCCTGAAATTAGAACCTGTGGAAGAAAAAGCCTATGTGGATACATGGACGAAAATAGCCGGTTTTTCCATGCATTTAGAAGGAGAAGTTCCTTTACAGGATACCCCATAGGCCCAGATACCAGGTAAAGATCTTTTCTTCAAAAAAGAGAAAGATCAAAATGGACACAGTAAAGAATGGTGCCATGGGAAGTCTTGTTTTCAGGGAGGCTTTCTTAAAAATGAGAAGGGGCAGACAGAACATACCTGCCAGTATATAGGCAAAAACAAGGGAGACCGCTCCGGTTGTGATCCCAAGAAAGAAGCCACAGGCAGTCATCAGTTTTACATCACCCATACCAATACCGCCGCGGCTGATAAGACGGATCCCTTCCAAAAGCCCGCCGCAGAGAACAGCGCCCTCTATACGCAATAGAAGTCCGGGACCTGACCGGATGAAAAGAGAATAGAAAGACAGCAAAAAGATCAGGATGGAAACAGAGTCAGGGATATAACCTTCTTTCAGGTCTGTCCATGCAGCAATGAGGAGAAGAAGGATAAACAGAAAGAAAATTCCTGCAGCCATATTGTCACCTCCTGAAAAATCATCTATAAAAAAGTATAACATCTGGAAAAGAAAGGAGCAACCAGACCATGAAGATCACCATTGAAGAAATGCTGGTGGAACGGGATATTATTTCCAGACAGCAGCTAGAACGGGTAAAAGAGATCCAGAAAAGTCATGAAGATAAAAGCCTGACAGATATGTTGCTTCTTTTGGGATATACAACAGAAGATGTGATCATGAACTGTTGCAGCGACCGGGATGACATGGAGATCATCCATTTAGAGGAACGGACCGCAGATCCGGCTGCCATAGAGATGCTTCCGGAGTCCTTTATTGTGAACAATGAGATCGTACCTGTATGTTTTGAAAAAGGGGATCTTTTAGTTGCCTGCGCCTTTCCTGTAGATCCGGATATTTTAGAGGAAGCGGCGACAATCTCCGGTATGACGATCCGGCCGGTGCTGACACCTGCAGACCAGATCCAGAAGATGCTGTCGGGGATGGAAACTATAACAGAAGAGAAGAAAAAAGCAGCTGAAACCGGAAAGACAGCAGAAAAAGTGGAAAGCGCTCCTGCAGTCCGCCTGGTCAATACGCTGATCGAATCTGCATATAAGAGAAATGCCAGTGATATCCACATAGAGCCGGGAAAAGAATTTCTGACCATCCGTTTTCGTATTGACGGAGATCTGTGTATGTATACAAAGATGGAAATGTCCTATCACCGGCCGGTGGTTACCAGGCTGAAACTTATGGGAGAAATGGACATTGCAGAAAAAAGACTTCCCCAGGATGGAAAGTACCGCTATGAAAAAGAAGAGATGGCAACAGATCTGCGAATTTCCACCCTTCCTTCCGTTTACGGGGAAAAAGTAGTACTGCGACTGCTGGGAAATGACAGGGACAGTTCCCTGATAGATGTGCGCCGTCTGGGAATGGATGAAAAGCAGGAAGAAATATTTGGCAGAATGTTAAAAGCGCCCTTTGGCATCATTCTTGTAACAGGACCTACAGGAAGCGGAAAATCTACCACCCTTTATGCAGCCTTAAGCCAGTTGGCAGAAAAGAAGATTAACTGTGTAACTGTTGAAGACCCGGTGGAAAAGCTGATAAATGGTGTTACCCAGGTTCAGGTAAATGCCAAGGCGGGACTTACTTTTGCAACGGCCCTCCGTTCTATTTTAAGACAGGATCCGGATGTGATCATGGTGGGAGAAATACGAGATGAAGAAACAGCAGATATTGGCGTAAGAGCCGCTGTTACAGGTCATCTGGTGCTGTCAACGCTGCATACAAACGACTGTGTCTCTGCTGTCTACCGTCTGCAAAATATGGGGATTCCCTTTTATATGATCGCTGCTGCCACCACAGGGGTAGTGGCGCAACGACTGGTAAAAGTGCTCTGTCCTCACTGCAGGCGGAAGATAAAAGCCGGACAGCAGACAAAACGGCTGTTGTATGAGGTTTCAGGAAAGGAAGCAGAGGAAGTCTGGGAGGCAGTTGGCTGTGAAGAGTGTCTGAATACAGGATACAGCCACAGGCGGGCGATCTATGAAATGTTTGAGCTGAACGAGACAACAAAAAATATGATCCGTGATGGAGAAACAGCAGAAAAGATCCGCCGCTACCAGAGGGAAAGAGGCTTCCTTTCTCTCCAGGAACAGGCAGCCCAGATGGTAATGAACGGTGAAATGGATATGGAAGAAGCAGAGAAAGTGATCTATTCTGCAGACTAAAATTCCAAGAGAATGTTAAGATACAAGGGAGGCAATGTATGAAGAACAGAAAGTGGAAAGAAAAAAGAGGATTTACCTTAGTGGAACTGATCTGCGTGATCGCGATCATGGGCATTTTAATGGCTGTGGCAGTACCTTCTTACAGCTGTATCCAGGAGAAATCTGCCAAACAGGTAGCTATTTCCAATGCAAGAGCCAACTATATGCAGGGAAAAGCGCAGCAGGAAATGGTAGATGCCGGTGTGCTTGCAGATTCAGAAACAGAAGCTTATAACTATGATGCCAGTGAAGACAAGGCAACCTGGGAAGGTGAGATCGGCAAGAAGAGTTACAAAGCAGAATACTCCGGAAAAACAGGTGAAGGCTACATTCTCTCAGATGATAACGGAACTGACCGGTAACAGCAGTCCAGGTTTTTGGGGAAAGCAGGAAAAAGAAAAATGTTGAAGAGAATAAAAAAGTCAGGGGGATTTTCCCTGATCGAATTGCTGGCTGTCCTTGCGATCCTTTCTATTCTTATGGCAGTAGCGGTCCCGGCCACTGCAGGTTATATCAAAAGTGCCAGAAGGGCGGCTGCCTATACAGAGTCCCAGATCGCGGCAGACGCAGTACAGCTGTATCTGTATGATGAAAAAGAAGCAGGGCGCTTAACAGTAGGCAAGCTTCACAAATTAATGAATTTAAACTTAAGTGACCCGGAAAATGTTCTGGCAGATTATATTTCCGGTGGTCAGAAAAACTCCAGGATCGTATCTGTGGACGCAGATCTGAAAACAGGACAGTTAAAGAAACTGATCTATGAAAATAAATTTGTAAAAGTCAGTCTTACAGTGGATGAAGATGGCACAAGAAATATGGAAGAAGATACCATGGATAAGGCAGACTGAAACACGGGCAGACTATTGCCATGAAAAGACAAGCTGCTTATTTATCTATTTTAAAAGATTTTTTCCGCTGCGGGATCGCCGGATGGTGCTTAGAGATCCTCTTTACATCTGTGGAAGCGTGGATGAGGGGAGATGTGAAAATGATGGGGACTACCTCTGTTATCATGTTTCCCATTTATGCGGCCGGTGCCATTCTTCCGGATATTGTAAAATGGTGCGACCGATGGTTAAGCGGACTTCCAGATTTTTTAAAAGCTGACAGGGAAGAAATATCCCCTGTGGCTTTAAAACTGCGCCATGGACTGATCTATATGGTGCTTATCTATACCGGAGAATATATAGCCGGTTCTTTTCTGATGGCCAAAGGACTCTGTCCCTGGGATTATTCCCAGTGGCCGGATCAGATCCACGGAGTCATTCGTCTTGCATTTATCCCCTTCTGGTTTGGGACCGGCCTGCTTTTTGAGTCACTCTGTACCCATTGATGACTTGTATTTAGGCAGGTCTTTTTATATAATAGTAACAGTTTAAACTGACAAAGGAGAAAAATATGATACGTTTGATTTTGGTGGTGTTAGCAGTGGTGCTGTATCTGATCTTTTCAATTCCGGTGCTGTCTTATTTAAAGAACCTGGAAAAAAAGGATCCAAAGGCAGCTGCAAAGAAAAGTCTTGACCTGGTGCGGTGGATTCTGGGGATCGTAAGGGACCTGGCAGGGATCACTTATGAGGTCCGGGGACTGGAACATATCCCTTCCGACCGTGCAGTACTTTATGTTGGAAACCACAGAAGCTATTTTGACATTGTAATGGGTTACACTACAGTTCCGGCGCCTACCGGTTTTATTGCCAAAAAAGAGATGATCGGTATTCCGCTGTTAAGCCAGTGGATGGTGCAGATGAACTGCCTGTTTTTGGACCGCAGCAATATAAAAGAAGGTCTAAAAACGATCCTTACAGGAATTGAGAAAGTAAAAGGCGGCATTGCCATGTGGATCTTCCCGGAAGGAACCAGAAATAAAAGCGAAGATCCTGCAGATCTGATGGAATTCCATGAGGGAAGTTTAAAGATCGCAGAAAAAAGCGGCTGCCCGGTTATCCCCGTAGCGATCACAGGTACAGATGATGTATTTGAACGTCATATCCCATGGATCCGGAAAAGCCATGTGATCATTGAATACGGAGAGCCTATTTATTTAAAGGAGCTTCCTTTGGATAAAAAGAAATTCCCCGGGGCCTATACCAGAGAGATCATCAGTGAGATGATAAAAAAACAGCAGCAGGAAAGAGCTGGAAAATAAAGAAGCAACATAAGCGGTAAAAGAAAAGACATAAGCGAGGATGGAAAATTATGGAAAATCTGGATCTTCAGGAAATACGGAAAAAACTGGATGGGATCGACAACCAGTTAGTAGAACTGTTTGAAAAAAGAATGGCGCTCTGTTCCGATGTAGCTGAATTTAAAATTCAGACAGGAAAGAAAGTCTACGATGGGGAGCGGGAACGGCAGAAATTAGACTCTGTGATGGCTATGGCAGACAGCGAGTTTAATAAAAAAGGCGTTTATGAACTGTTTTCACAGATTATGACCATCAGCCGCAAACTGCAGTATGGTCTTTTAGTACGTCATGGACAGGCCCTTGAGACCGGATTTACCATGGTAGATGACCTGAAAAAAGAAGGCGTGCGCATTGCCTATCAGGGAGTGGAAGGTTCCTATGGACATGGGGCGGCCCTTCAGTATTTTGGACAGGACGCAGATGTATATCATGTAAAATCCATGGAAGATGCTATGGTGGAAGTAGAAGAGGGAAGAGCGGACTATGCGGTACTCCCTATTGAAAATTCTTCCGCAGGGGCAGTCAGCGACAATTACGATCTTCTGGTAAAGCATAATGTATACATAGTAGGAGAGACAGAACTTGCCGTAAATCACGCCCTTTTAGGACTTCCGGGAGCAACTTTAGAGGACATCCGTCAGGTATATTCCCATCCTCAGGCACTGATGCAGTGTTCCCAGTATTTAAACAGCCACAGACAGTGGCGCCAGGTAAGTATGGAAAACACAGCTGTTTCCGCAAAGAAGGTATTAGAGGATGCAGATGTGACCCAGGCAGCTGTAGCCAGCGAGATCGCCGGAAAGCTGTATGGTCTGAAAGTGCTCCAGCCATCCATTAATTACAATAAAAATAATGTGACCCGCTTTATCATTCTGGCAAAAGATCCGGTATACTGTAAGGGAGCCAACAAGATCAGTATCTGTTTTGAATGTGCCCACAAGAGCGGTACTCTTTACAATATGTTAGGAAACCTGATCTACAATGGTGTTAATATGCTGATGATCGAATCCAGACCGATCCCGGGAAGAAGCTGGGAATACCGTTTCTTTGTAGATGTGGAAGGTACCTTAAGTGATCCTGCAGTCCAGAATGCTTTAAAAGGCATTTCCGAGGAAGCAGCTACTTTAAGGGTTCTGGGAAATTATGAGGCACAGACAGATAAATAGGATATGATCCAAAATACAGAAAGAGGACAGAAACATGAATATCAGTGAACTTGTGATCTATAGAAATTTAAAACATGAAGATCTTTTTGAGGATATGGCAGGCCTTATGGGACTGGGAAAAGAAGGACAGAAAGCAGACCCGTTTGCCTGTGCAGGAGAACTGGTGGAACTGGCAGTAGAATATGGTTTTGAGGGCAATTTATGGCACTGCTTCTTAGCGCTCTGCCTTGCAGACAATGAAAATGCCTACACTACCACCTGCGAGATCCGCGGAAATGCGGGAGGCACCCTGGATATGCTGGCAAAAAATGATTACCGCATTTTTAAGGCATTATTTGATTATGATCTGGAAACACTGGAACCGGCAGCTATGTGGAAAGAAATTGCCCACTATCGCCCATCCAGACAGGAGAGCCGTGTATTTAACAGACGGATCCGTGACCGCATCGTAGATCTGGCAGTCCTTTTAGAGCAGTCAGAAGATGAAAATGAATTCCAGAGCCATATGGCTGCATTTTACGGCGAATATGGTGTTGGAAAATTTGGTTTAAACAAGGCATTCCGCATTATCGAAAAAGAAGAAGAACACAAAGTGATCATTGATCCGATCATCAATGTAGAGCATATTTACTTTAAAGACATTGTAGGATATGAAATGCAGAAAAAGAAACTGATCGAGAATACAGAAGCCTTTATCAGCGGAAAAGAAGCAAATAATGTCCTGCTCTTTGGAGATGCGGGAACCGGAAAATCTTCCAGCGTAAAAGCCATCCTCAATGAATATTATGGTCAGGGACTGCGTATGATTGAAGTGTACAAGCATCAGTTTAAGGCACTTTCTGAAGTCTTAGAGCAGATCAAAGACCGTAACTACAAGTTTATTATCTATATGGATGACCTTTCTTTTGAAGAGTATGAGCTGGAATATAAATATCTGAAAGCGATCTTAGAGGGCGGACTTGGAAAACGTCCGAAGAATGTGCTTATTTATGCAACCTCCAACCGCCGTCATCTGATCCGTGAGAAATTCTCTGACAAGAGAGAATTAGATGATGATCTGCACAACAATGATACCGTTCAGGAGAAGCTGTCTTTAGCAGCCCGTTTCGGTGTGACCATCTACTATGGTTCTCCGGACAAGTTCCAGTTCCAGGGCATTGTAAAGGCTCTGGCAGAAAAATACCATCTGGATATGCCGGAAGAAGAACTGCTTTTAGAGGCAAACAAGTGGGAAATCAGCCACGGCGGACTGTCCGGACGTACTGCTTCCCAGTTTATTACTCATCTGTTAGGCAGAAAGTAAGAATGGGTGTAGTTATGCGATTTTACATAAAATTTACAAAGCCTTTACTCCCATATGAGGGTAAGGCAGGTTAAATTGAGGTAGAATACTGTATACAGATGTATAAAATAGAACTATTTTCAAATTCCCCGTTTTGGGGAATTTTTTAAAAGAACATTACAGTTCTCTCGTAAGGAGGAAAAAAGTGGCAGTTAGGATGTTTGCAGCGATCGATGTAGGTTCCTTTGCACTGGAGTTAGGGATCTATGAGATCTCAGATAAAACAGGGATAAGAAATGTTGAGCATATCCGTCATGTGATCGCTTTGGGAAGCGATACCTTCAGTGAAGGGAAAATAAGTTATGACCTGGTAGATGAAATGTGCCGGGTATTGGAAAAATTTACGGAAACCATGAAAATGTACCGGGTCAAGGACTATCGTGCCTATGCCACTACTGCCATGCGTGAAGCGAAAAACAGCCGGATCATCCTGGACCAGATCCGGGTGCGCACAGGGCTGGAAGTGCACATTATCAGCAACTCGGAACAGCGCTTTATCAGCTACAAGGCCGTTGCCTCCAAAGGCGGTGAGTTTAACCAGATCATCCAGAAGGGTACAGCCATCGTGGATGTAGGTTTTGGCAGTGCACAGATCTCCCTTTTCGATAAAGACTCTCTGGTGGCTACCCAGAACCTGCCTCTTGGCAGCCTGCGTCTGCGCAGCCAGTTAGCCAAAATACCTGCCAGTGTGGACGGCCACAGACTTCATATTGAAGAGATCGTGGATAACGAGCTGATCACATTCCGGAAAATGTACTTAAGAGACCGCCAGATCACCAATCTGATCGGGATCGGTGACAATATTTTATATCTTATGCGCCGTCTGGGTATAAAAGGCGGGGAAAACAGGGTAGACTCAGCTGCCATGCATGCTTTTTACGATAAACTCTCCCAGATGACCATTGACCAGATTGAGGAAAATTTCGGTGTAAACAGTGAATATGCAGCCCTTCTTCTTCCGGCAGCAACTGTGTATACAAGGATTTTAGATATAACAGGTGCGGAAATGTTCTGGATCCCGGCGATCGGCATATGTGATGGTATTGCAGCGGAATATGCCAGCGATAAAAAGCTGATCCGCTTTGACCATAACTTTGAAAATGATATTCTTGCGGCAGCCAGAAACATGGCGAAAAAATATAAGTGTCATGCCAGCCATAATCAGGTGTTGGAGCAGTATGCCATGAATATTTTTGACAGCACCAGGAGATTTCACGGATTAGGGGACAGAGAACGTCTGCTGCTTCAGATCGCAGTTACCCTTCATGCCTGCGGAAAGTTTATCAGCATGAAAAACTCCAATGAATGTGGCTATACTCTGATCATGTCTACAGAGATCATTGGTTTAAGCCATTTAGAGCGTGAGATCATTGCCAATGTAGTGCGTTATAACATCCGTGATTTCGATTATGATATGATGCAGCTGGAAACAGAAGCAGGACAGGATCAGGCAGGAGTATCTGACCGGACGGCCATTACCATTCTGATCGCAAAGCTGACAGCAATCCTGCGACTTGCCAACTCTATGGACAAGACCCATAAGTCAAAGCTGATCGACTGCCGTATGGCAGTAAGAGAAGGCCAGTTGGTGATCACTACCGGTTATAAGGGTGATCTGGCCTTAGAGAGTGCCTCTTTTGAACAGAAGGCAGCTTTCTTTGAAGAAATATTTGGAATACGTCCTGTGCTGAAGCAGAAGAGGAGAGTGTAAAATGGCTGAGAAAAATGATTATGTAAACCGCGAACTAAGCTGGATCGAGTTTAACTACCGGGTGTTAAGCGAGGCAAGAGATAAAAGTACCCCTTTGTTTGACCGCCTGAAATTTTTAAGCATTACAGCTTCTAATCTGGATGAGTTTTACATGGTCCGTGTAGCTTCTTTAAAAGACATGGTCCATGCGAAATATGCCAAAAAAGATATTGCAGGACTTACTGCAAAAGAGCAGCTGGACAAGATCAGTGAAAAGACTCATCAGCTGGTAGATCTGCAGTATTCCACCTACAACCGCTCCCTGGTACCTGCTTTAAAGCAGAATGGTCTGCGCATCGTCATGGAACATGAAGACCTTACCGAAGATGAGGCTGCGTTTGCAGATGAATATTTCCACAAAAATGTATATCCGGTCCTTACACCAATGGCCTTTGACTCATCCAGACCGTTTCCTCTGATCCGCAATAAAACATTAAACATTGCCGCTCTTTTGAAAAAGAAGAATGAAAAAGAGGCAGAGCTGGAATTTGCCATGGTACAGGTTCCATCTGTTATCCCAAGGATTGTAGAGCTGCCGGAAGAAAAGGATGAGAACGGAGAAACCCAGAGAGTGGTCATCCTGTTAGAGGAGATCATTGAGCGGAACATGCAGTCATTATTCTTAAATTATGACATTGTGGCATCCCATCCTTTCCGTATCATGCGAAATGCAGATTTCTCATTAGATGAAGAAGAAGCAGTAGACCTTCTGGAAGAGATCCAGAAGCAGTTAAAGAAGCGTCAGTGGGGCGAAGCCATCCGCCTTGAGATCGAGTCCAATGTGGATAAACAGCTTTTAAAGATCTTAAAGAAGGAACTTTCCATCAGCTCCGAAGATATCTTCCAGATATCCGGACCACTGGATCTGACCTTTTTAATGAAAATGTATGGTCTTGATGGGTTTGACCATTTAAAGACTCCGAAATACACACCGCAGCCTGTTCCGGAACTGATGAATGAGGACAATATCTTCACCAATATCCGCAAAGGCGATATCCTGCTCCACCATCCATACCAGAGCTTTGACCCGGTCGTTAATTTTGTCCGCAGTGCAGCAAGAGATCCGGAAGTCCTTGCTATCAAGCAGACCTTATACCGTGTCAGCGGAAATTCACCGATCATTGCGGCACTGGCAGAGGCAGCAGACAACGGCAAGCAGGTTTCTGTTCTGGTAGAGCTGAAAGCCCGTTTTGATGAGGAAAATAATATCAACTGGGCAAAGATGTTAGAGAAAGCTGGCTGCCATGTTATCTATGGTCTGGTGGGCTTAAAGACCCACAGTAAGATCACTCTGGTTGTCCGTATGGAAGAAGACGGTATCCGCCGTTATGTCCACCTGGGAACCGGAAACTACAATGACTCCACTGCAAAACTGTATACAGACTGCGGTATCTTAACCTGCGATCCCCAGATCGGTGAAGACGCAACCGCTGTATTTAATATGCTTTCCGGCTATTCAGAGCCAAGAGCATGGAACAAGCTGTCAGTAGCTCCTTTATGGCTGCGCCACCGTTTCCTGCGCATGATCAACCGTGAGACAGAGCATGCAAGAGCAGGAAGAGAAGCTCACATTATGGCAAAAATGAACTCCCTTTGCGATAAGGAGATCATTTCCGCCCTTTATGACGCTTCCTGTGCAGGGGTAAAAATAGAGCTGATCGTCCGTGGTATCTGCTGCCTGAAAGCAGGAGTTCCCGGTCTTAGCGAAAATATTTCCGTGCGCTCCATCGTAGGAAATTTCCTGGAACACAGCCGTATTTTCTATTTCTTTAATGACGCAAGTCCGGAAGTTTATATGGGCAGTGCAGACTGGATGCCAAGAAACTTGGACCGCCGTGTGGAGATCCTGTTCCCGGTAGAAGATGAAAACCTGAAAGAAAAGGTGATCCATATCCTGAAGCTGGAACTGGAAGACAATGTAAAAGCACATCTTCTCCAGCCGGATGGAAGCTACGAGAAAGTGGACAAGCGTGGAAAGGTCCTTGTAAATTCCCAGGATCAGTTCTGCGAAGAAGCCATCGAAATGGCAAAGGCCTGCCAGGAGTCAACAGACCCGGCAGTGACCAGGATCTTCCAGCCGATCGAAAGCAGTAATGAATAAAATTTAATCTGAGAAGGGCTGTTTACGCAGTCCTTCTTTTTTTTGACTTTTTTAATTGCAATCTGCTGTTTAGGAAAGAATTTCTGCATTTTAGGAAAAAGTGGTTGCAAAGAAAAATAGTTATGGTACGATACCAGTATCTTTTATTTTGATCTTTTTTAAATATTTCTTTTCTATCCGGAGTCTTTTTTGATCCCAACCAGTTTAAACAAAATAAAGCAAAGCTACAAAATGTAAAAGGAGAATCTGTGCCTATGTGGAAAATAGCAGTTGCTGACACGGCAGAGGACCATTTAACGCTTTTAAAAGATGCCCTAAAAGCGTATTTCCAGGAAACCCACAGGGTATTTTCTGTGACTTCTTATACAGATCTTACAGTTCTGGAAAAAGACATGGCTCAGGGGGAACATTTTGACCTTCTGATCCTGGATCTTGTGATGAACGGCCAAAGGAGCGTTGAAGCAGTCCGGCGGATCCGGGAAAAAGAGGATGGAACCCCTCTTATATTTCTCACTGCAAACAGGGAATACGCTGTGGAAAGTTATGAAATGAACGCACTGGATTACATGATAAAACCTTTGAAAAAGGAGCGCCTGGTGAAGCGGTTAGACCAGCTTTTCAAAAGAAAAAATCCCAGATTTTCAGTCCGTACACAGGGAGATTACAGCTATTACGGTTATGATGAACTGGTGTATTTTGAAGCCAGGGAGCACCGGGTATATGGCAGGAGAAAAGACGGAAAGGAGTTTAAATGTTCCCAAAATCTTGGCAGGATCGAAGAGCAGCTGAGAGAAGATCCCCGTTTTTACCGCTGCCACAGAGGCTATATCGTAAATCTGGATTACGTAGAACAGATCAGAGAAGTAATGTTGTTAAAAGGAGATCTCCGTGTTCCCTACAGGCTCAGAAACAAACGAAAAATAAAGGAAGATTACCAGCGGTATGTAACAGAAAATATCTGTTTTTTAAAGGAGGGAAAGGGCAGTGGAAAAAGAATGGGTTAGCAAGATGGGAACTTTTGTGGGGACGCTTTTGTGTATCCTGATCCTGCCGGTTGTAGTTATAAACTGCACACTGTTGTTTAAAAGCCATATAAACAGGGAGCGGGTGCCGAATATTGCAGGTACTTTCCCAATGGTGGTACTGACAGATTCCATGTATCCGGAATTTCAGGCAGGGGACCTGATCTTTTGCCATACAAAATCTGCCTCGGATGTAAGGCCAGGGGATGTGATCGCATTTTTTGATCCTGCAGGAAACGGAAAAAGCATTATCACCCACAGAGTGGAGTCGATCACAACAGATGAAAACGGAAGTCTGGCATGGGTCACAAAAGGGGATGCCAATAATGTAAAGGACAATGCTGTAGTACCGGCAAAAAATCTGGTCGGTGTATACCGCAGGCGGATCCAGGGACTGGGAAATGCAGTGGTCTTTATGCAGACGTCAAAATGAATGATGGTCTGTGTTGTGTTCCCGATCCTTCTGTTTGTTATGTACGATGCAGTCCGCAGAAACCGATATGAAAAAAACAGAATATATGCCATGGAATGTGAAAGGAGAAATCAGGTATGAAGAAAAATAAAAGGATGCGCACAGCATCAGGACTTATGATCGCAGCTCTTTTAACTACCAGTATGATCAGCGGAACATTCGCAAAATACACCACAGCAGATGCAGCCCAGGACAGCGCAAGGGCAGCAAAATGGGGCGTAAATCTGGGGATCAGCGGAAGTCTTTATGGGGATGCTTACGCAGGAGCAGACTCCAATACCATTGTCTCCAATACGGACAGTTCCGTTACGGTTAAAAGCTCTGCTGCCGGAACCGATGTGATAGCCCCCGGAACCAGGAATTCTAACAGTGGACTTCACATCACATTAAACGGAACCCCGGAAGTAAGCACCAGAGTATACGGAACCATCAAGACACAGAATATTTACCTGAAGAAAGGTGAATATGGGGTGATGGTGGAAGCCCATGATGTAAAGGCAGAGGATTTTGCAAATGGGGGGAATGAATACTATACGGAGACAGGTGGTGCGTATGAAAAGGCGAAGGGGTATATACAGGGAGTCAATTACTATACTCTGGAAAACGCAGCCAATATTGATGTCAATTACTATCCCGTAGTTTACAGCGGTGCAAAAGTAACTGGCTCAAAGGCAAAAGACAGCCTCAGTGAGATCGGACAGAATATTGCTAATCTGCTGGCAGACTCCCAGCCTGTTACCGGCAGTGCAGGAACCGGTGCAGAGCAGGGACAGACGATCTATACAGTAGAAACAGATGCTGCAAAGATCTACGCACCGGGAGAAGATCTGGCAGATCAATTAAACAATCTCTCCAGTACCAATATTACCTGGGAGTGGGAGTTTGAAGGAGATGACGGTGCGGATACGATCCTGGGGGCGCTGATCGCAGGGAACAGTAAGGTTGTGGTGAAGGATGTAACCTCAGGTTCATATAAGCTGATTACGGTGAAGGAGTCCACTGGTTTAGCAGCAGTAGATAATATGCCAATTGCCTCCGTAAAAACCAGCTTCTCCATAGAATTAACCGCTGACCAGGTAGACTGATTATATGTTCTGTATAGGCGGATCCTGAAACTGTATATCTGGATAAAAGAAAGTTATACAGCTGCTGTCTGCGAAAGATCTGACCCGGCTTTCCAATGGAGAAACCTGTTTTTGCCAGGTGTATTCTTCTGGTTCATCCTTTTATTTTTCAGACACAGGATCTACGTTACCGGATTTATAAAAGCGGCAGCAGGCGGAACTCTGAAATGGAGCGGAAAAGAAGAAAAAATTGCTGTGGATGGACGTTTTGTTTTGGAAAAAGTTCCCTTTGGAAAACAGAAGTGGGAAGTTCTTATGCCGGATGGTACCGCTTATCAGCTGGTTTGGAAACTGGAACGAAAGAAAAAAGAACCTGTTTCATTTGTTTTCCGGGAAAACAGTCCGTTTAAGATCCGGGTGGGAAAACAGATCCGGGCAATAGAACTGGTGCTGACTTTAAAAGAAAGTACATTCCTTCCGGACACTTCATACCGGGCGGTTATTGATAAAAAGCAGAAGGTATACATACCAGAGGGTGTGATCCCGCCGGAAGAAGACGGAAGCAACCGGACACCGGCAGGACTGAAGGTAGACAACAACGGAAAATTTAGCATCGATGAACAGAGAGGCATGGATAAATGAAAAAATGGATCCGCAGGTTTGTAATGACAATTCTGGGGCTGGTATTAGGCACAGGGATGTACATGATCTGTGCAGAACGTGTATTAAAAGATCCCTTTCCCATGCCTTTTGGTATCGGCTTTGCTAATGTTGTTTCAGGAAGTATGGAACCTGCTTTAAAAAAAGGAACTCTGCTTTTAGTAAGAAAAAAGGCAGATGCAGAAATCGGGGACATTGTAGTCTACCAGTCAGGTGAGTCCATAATCGTACACAGGATCATTTCCGCAGAAGGGGATCAGGTCATTACAAAAGGGGATGCCAATGAAACAGAGGACATTCCCATTAAACGGTCTCAGATCAAAGGTGTGGTAATGTTTAAGATCCCGGAAATTGGAAAAGGGATACAGTGGCTGCAGACCCTTGCCAGATACAGCGGTGCAGATCATAAGCAGGAAAGCGCAAAAGTGGCTGCATTTGAACATGGGGAACAGATCCTGCAGCCCTTTAGCAGAGCAGGGAAAACAGGTGATTTGCAGCCGGGAACAGACAGGGTATACGCCCTTACAGTGACAAATGAAAAAAATGGAAATGTAAGTGAGACCAGACAAAACTATTCCATTCAGGTTACAACAGCCGGAACGCTGCCCCTTACATATGTATTAAAAAGAAATAATACTGAGCTGGGACGTTTTTCAGAAATGGTCACAGAAAATTATCTGTTTCAGACGGCTGATATGTGGTTTGAAGCAGGAAAAAAAGAGGGCCATGCATATGAACTGGAAGTAATATGGCCGGAAGATAAGAAAGATGTTTTATGGGCGGATGTTCCGGATCTTGTGAAAATACAGGTTCATATGGAACAGGCAGAAACTATAGCATCAACTCTTGTAGTACCCGTTCTTGCCCGGTATCATCACCGCAGCACCCATCTTTACGAAATGGCTGCAGTTCCTTTTTATTTTACCAGTGACCGGCTGACAGAAGAAGGAAATGAATACCAGCTGTCACCGGAAACCGAGGCACTTGCAATAGAACTTCGCAATGATCAGGACGGATACAGATGGTCTGATACGCCCATCCATTACATTTATCAGGTGAGAAAAGATGGGGAAGAAAAAGGCGGAGAAGGTATTTTGTATCCACAGCAGGGGGCAGGAAGTTCTGAGCGTATCGTAATTCAGGATATGGCTCCGGGAGTTTATGACATAGAGTTACAGTCGTTGTCTCCTTTTGAAAAAACATTAAAGGGAACCTTTGTGATACCGGAAAAGGAAAACGATATTTTCTGTGTAAAAGAGGACCAACAGGGCAGTTTTTGTGTACAGCTGATTGTTTCTGTAAAAGATTACGAGGGGAATATAAAGATTTCCTGGCCGGAGGGACTGATACCGGATAGTACCCAGGCGGTTTTTGAGGATGTAAAGACCAGGACGGAAGATCTGTATGAGGCAGGGGAGCTGACTTTGTGGATGAAACCTTATACGTCCCGGACTTATCGCTTTTTTAAAACAGATACAGAGACCGACTATACCTGGGATACGCAGCTAAGAGCAGAGGCAGCAGATTAAGATGTACTTGGGAATATGAAAAAGGGATATGAGACTATGAAAAGAGATTATGAAAAAGCAGAAGAAGTATAAAATATGCAGAGGATTGTTTTTTCTGGTATTTCTTATGGAGATTAGTGGAAGGCTGGCTTTTTGGGGAATGGCAGCAGAAAAAGAGTCAGCAGAAACGCAGACGGGGGCAGCAGGAGCATATTATGAAGAGGATGCTTTTACAGTGCTTCTGGAAACAGAGTATGCAGAGAAAAAAGTTTCTTTAAAAGAAGCATTTCACTGGTGTCCGGAATACTTACAGGGCCTTAGGGTAAAAGAGGTAGAACTCTCCCCGGGGCTTTATTTAACAGAAGAAGATCCCGGGGATTTTACAGGAGAAAGAGCCAACGGACAGTTTCGGGTTTGTTTAGAGATTAATGACAGTGGAAAAGAACTGCTTACAGAAGATGGCTGTCCCGGAAACTGGTGGATACAGGAAGTGGAAACGGTAGATCTGAATATGATCCTGGAGTTTTCAAAAGCCCTTACAGACAGTGAAAGAGAGCGGTACATTGATGTGACGCTGGGAAACGACCAGGTTACCCTTAAACGCAGGATCTGGCTGGTCTGTAAGGTGATACCGGTCAGTTTTTCCGGCTCTGGAATACTCCCAGGCTCCTGTTACCAGTTAAGATCTGCAGAGACAGAGAAAAATAAAAAAGCAGTTATAGATGAGGCTTCATCTTTTACAGCATTTTACAATGTGCGTTCTTTTATTCCCGGAAACTATGACAGCCGGAAGATCGTCTGGAAAAAAGACGGGATGGAAGAAGGATTGCCTGTGGGAACTTCGATCATTATGACAGAGCGGTCAGAAGAGAGAAGCACAACAGATTTCTGGTATTACAAGGTGCAGGAGAAAGTCAGCCGGATTGACCTGAATGAATTTACCCGTATGAGTGGTGATGAGGAATACAGTTATGATATGGAAAGTACAGAGTATAACTCTTTGGACTATCAATTCATGGCAGATTTTGAAGAGTCAGAAGAGAAAGCAGAAGAAGGTTTATATCAACTGGGTTTCATAGCATCAGACAGCTCAGAAGAAGTGAAAGTTTGCCAGATGGAACTGGAAGTGCAGGTGGTGCCGGGAAAAACATATGATCTTGAAATAAGAGAAAGCGAGGAGAGAGAGGAAACACCAAAAGTTACAGTAACCTGCAAAACAGAAGATCCAACGGTTATAATAACCTGCAAAGCAGAAAATCCCCGGGAAGAGATTGCGCAAAAAGAAAAAACGTTCGCTTTGGTACTGACCGGCACAGGAGAGACCGAACTTCCCGAAGATGCCCGGTTAAAAGTGGGAAAAAGAGAATACAGGACCAGCGGAAAAGACAGTTTTATCCTGCCGCTTGGTGATATGCAAAATGAAAATTCCAACTGGGAACTTACTTTACTTTCTGACCTGTTTCCGGAAGAAGAAAAAGAGTACCATTTTACAGCGCAGCTTTGCCGGACAGATCCATTCACAGAAAGCGGGATTTTAAAGGGGAAAACAGTAACAGAACCCCAGATGGTTGTTTTCAGGAAAGCCCAAAAAGATATAACCGGTCTGAAGATCACCGGTGTCAGGATATCAGACAGTGAGGGATGGCGAAAGGGACAGTCTTTTAATGTTCAGGTATTAAATATGCCTCCGGAAGGTCAGATAACAGTAACTGCCTATGAAGGCCTCACAGGCTGGCAGAGATCCGATGCCTGGAATGTGTCAATGGAAGAAGGAAAGATCTCAAATGCATGTGCATCAAAAGGAACTTTCCGCCTTATATTTGAAATAAAAAATGCTGCCGGAGAAGTTGTCAGTCTGGCACCTTACTATCTGATCGTAAAATGAGTACCGCCTGAAAATAGAACGCTATATTCAGTAAAAAGAAAGAAAAAAACAGGGAACTGCTGTAGTCAGGGGAAATTTACTGCACAGTTCCTTTTTTGCCATAATTTTTCAAGAAAAAAGTAAGGAAGTAGGCGTATGTATATGGTATAATGAAAGGGATGAAAGGGAAAAAACAACCAAAGAGGAGGACAATCAAATGCCCGATATTAATATTCTTGTTGTAGATGATGAAAAAGAGATTGCGGACCTGATCGAGATCTATCTGGTCAGTGATGGATATAAAGTATTTAAAGCTGAAAATGCAGAGGCTGGTCTGAGTATCCTGGATAAGCAGGATATCCACCTGGTTCTGTTAGATATTATGATGCCTGGTATGAATGGACTGGAGATGTGCAGAAAGATCCGGGAGACAAACAATATTCCCATTATCATGCTCAGTGCTAAATCCACAGACTTAGATAAGATCTTAGGACTTGGTACAGGTGCAGATGACTATGTGACAAAGCCATTTAACCCATTGGAACTGACAGCTAGGGTAAAATCCCAGCTGCGCCGTTACACTCAGTTAAATCCAAACAGCGGTGCAAGGGAAACAGTGAACAATGAGATCACCATTAAGGGAATGAGCATTAACCGTGACAATCATAAAGTGATCGTAGACGGAGAAGAGATCAAATTAACACCCATTGAATTTGACATCCTTTATCTGTTAGCTTCCAATCCTGGAAAGGTATTCAGCACCGATGAGATCTTTGAAAAGGTGTGGAACGAAAAAGTATACGAAGCCAACAATACAGTTATGGTACATATCCGTCGCTTAAGAGGAAAAATGAAGGAAGATACCAGGCAGAATAAGATCATCACAACTGTGTGGGGAGTAGGTTATAAGATTGAAAAATGATGTAAGCAGACGCTACCGGACCAGGGTGATCACAAACATCATATACAGCGCCATTATTACCTGCCTGGTAGAGGTGTTCTTTGTTACAAACTTGTCTATGGTGGCACGGTATATGGGAAACAAGGGAAAAATGGTCCTGATGGTTCAGGCAATCGAAAAGCAGCATACAGCGGTGGTGCTTTTATATCTGATCCTGGGGATTCTGCTGTTTTCCATTACATTTATGATCCTTCAGGAACCCTATATCCGCTATATCAGTAAAATATCTGATGCAGTGCAGAATATATCAGAAGGAAACTTAAATACAGTGATCGATGTGATCGGGGATGATGAGTTTTCCGGTATGGCTGCCAATTTAAACAGGATGGCAGCGGATATCAAGCAGCTGATGGAAAAAGAGCGTGAGTCGGAGCGGACGAAAAACGAGCTGATCACTAATGTGGCCCATGATCTGCGAACCCCTCTTACTTCCATTATCGGTTATCTGGAACTTCTGGCAGGGAACCGTCAGATCCCGGAAGATATGCAGCATAAATACATAGAGATCGCATATGGAAAGTCGAGAAGGCTGGAGAAACTGATCGAGGATCTGTTTGGTTTTACCAAGTTAAATTATGGCAAGATCGCCATGCATGTGGGACAGCTTGATATTGTGAAGCTGTTAGGACAGCTTTTGGAAGAGGCGTATCCTAATTTTGTGGAAAAGGGTCTGTCTTATGATCTGCAGAGTAATGTGCCTGCCAAGACTATTAACGCAGACGGAAATCTTTTAGCCAGACTGTTTGACAATCTGATCGGAAATGCCATTAAATACGGGGCAGATGGAAAGCGGGTCCTGGTGCAGATCCATGCAGAAAGCGAAACAGTGACAGTTTCTGTTACCAACTATGGATATGTGATCCCGGCAGACGAGCTTCCTCTTATTTTCAATAAATTTTACCGTGTAGAGCAGTCCCGCTCCAGCAGTACAGGAGGAACCGGACTGGGACTTGCCATTGCAAAGGAGATCGTGGATATGCATGGAGGAACCATCAGTGTAGCCAGTGATCTTAACGGAACCGTATTTACTGTAAAACTTCAGGTTCGTTTTGATGTAAATAAGGAAAATTTTGGAAATATTGAGGACGAAAAACAGTAATTAAAGAGGAATTACAGGATGGATACAGGCAAAAATAAAATGGTTGGAATGAGAAAAAAAAGGGCGCTGAGAGGCACCCTTTTTGCGGTCATATTGTTCGCGTCCATGAGTTTTTCGGCTCTGGCTGCCATGACAGCAGACGGACCGGGAATGGGGACAGCGGCCGGGGCATCAGCAGATACTTCCGACAGTACGGACAGTGAGCAGGTGCTTAAAACAGAAGCAGCGCCGGAGGAAGGCCCTATCCGTATGGATGTGGTCTATGGATATGACAATGTGGCAAAAAGCGGGCGTTTTCTTCCACTGGATATACAGTTAGACAATACGTCAGAGGAAACCTTTGAAGGAACTTTGTGCGTTACTTCCCAGGAACCGGACTATGACGGTTACAGCAACAATTCCCAGGAAAAATATGATACATACCGCTACGAATTTCCGGTCATGATCCAGGGAGACAGCAGCCTTGAAAAGAAGTTAAATATCTCTCTTTGCAGCAAGTCAGACCTGATGTACATCACACTTATGGATGGGGCCGGCAATGAGGTACTTAGCAAACGGCTGAAAATGGATCTGAACACAGATGCAGCCCAGCTGTTTATCGGTGTACTTTGTGATGAGCCGGAACGCCTTTCCTATCTGGAGCAGGTAGGTGTCAATTACAGTATGCTGCGTACAAAGACCATTGACCTGTCTGTGTATGATCTGCCGGATACAGAACTGGGACTGGACCAGTTAGATGTGCTTCTGATCACGGATTTTAACTCAGAGACCCTTACAGAAGAGCAGACAGAGGCGATCTGGGAATGGGTACACCGTGGCGGTATTTTACTGTTTGGAACAGGTGCCAGGGGAGATGAAACATTATCTGCTTTCAGTAAACAATTGCTGGAATATCCGGTTTCACCTGGAATGGTTTACGAGATCCAGATGGGACAGGACCGTACAGCCAGGGAACCGGGGGAAAATATTCTTTCCCTGGAAGGAACAGAAGTGGATTTAAAAGGCGGAACAGACCTGCTTACAAGTGGTTCCCTTACGGTTCTTTCTTCTACTTCTGTAGGAAATGGAATGGCAGCGGCAGCAATTTTTGATTTTACGGATCTGGAAGAATATTGTTTAAAAGACAACTCCTATGCAGATTATTTCCTTACAGCACTCCTTGGTGAAGACAGAATCAATACCTTAAACAGCAACGCAGGTGGTGGAAATTACAACCAGTTCTGGTCTGTCCAGAGTCTGGTAAATACAGGAAATATTCGCAATCTTCCAAAGATCGGATTTTACATGACCCTGGCAGTGGCATATATTGCCCTGGCAGGTCCGGGACTTTACTTCTTCTTAAAACAAAGAGATCTGCGGGAATATTACCAGCCTGCAGTGGCACTGATCGCCATCTGTACCACTGGTATGGTGATCTTAATGGGAACAGGAACCCGTTTTAAGGGACCGTTTTTCACTTACGCTACCATAGAAAATACCAGCCAGACAGATAAAACAGAGACGACTTTTATCAATATGCGGGCTCCTTATAATAAGACGTATTCAGTGGAATTAAATCCCCAGTACCGTCTGTATCCCGTTACAGGCAGTCCTTATTATGACCAAAATCCATCGAAGGAATTTTTTGGTGAAGGAGAAGCAGATATTACCATCCGCTATGGGGAAGATGCCACCTGGATCCAGGCAGTGGATACAGGGGCCTTTAATTCCAAAATTTTCCAGATGGAGCTTCACACCCAGAATGAAACAGGAGAAGGTTTCTCAGGTGAGATCCGGGCTTTTAACGGAACAGTTTCCGGTACTCTTACCAATAACTATTCTTATGCAGTAGAGAACGCAGCAATTCTTCTTTACAATCAGCTGCTGCTGATCGGAAATATGGAACCAGGTGAGACGATCTCCTTAGATAACCGTCAGGTGACTTTCTGCGCGACCAATTTCAGCTATGCGCTGGCTTCCCAGATCACAGGCGTTTCCCTGTATGACAGAAACGGGGATATGGAAGATGCCACCTATGTTCAGGCATTAGAGCGGGCCAATCTGCTTTC
>OGMY01000229.1_pt1 | contig 23096 bp, 16 predicted proteins | sample 1573371 | NCBI WGS metagenome assembly OGMY01 (sample SAMEA2581879, study PRJEB24529) | metagenome | biome: Human gut stool | place: China | collected 2011 | reverse complement strand
TTCAAGATAATGTACTTACAGGAGTACCGTCCCAATCAAACCACTTACCACCCTTTTTGGGCGGTAAGCACCAAAAACGGAGGAAGTTACACCTCATTGGGTGAACTTATCCCCACTGGAACGGAAGATGAACCCGATGCGGCCTTAGGTACTGGTTGTATATTCTATGATGAAACCAATAAAGTATATTATACCTATTATACCGGACACACAGCTGACACTGAAGTTGTGATGCGGGCCACTTCTACCGATTTCAAGACGTGGAACAAAGATCGTACTTTCTTCTTGCTCGGTAGCAATGACGGTTACAGCCGGAAAGACTTCCGCGACCCCTTCATCTTCGAGAGCGAAAGTGGCAAATATCACATGATCGTATCCACTAAAAAGGATGGTATAGGAGTACTCGCCGAATACACTTCCACCGATTTGAAAGCATGGAAACATTCAGGCGTATTTATGCCGATGCACTGGGGTGCTGACCGGTTCTACGAATGTGCAGATGTATTCAAAATGGGAGACTGGTGGTACCTCGTGTATTCCGACCAAAATGCGGTATCACGTAAAGTATGCTACTTCAAAGGCAGCACACTGGAAGAACTGAAACAAATGACCGCAGCCCCCACTTTTCCCGACAATAAAGAGGGTGTACTCGACTCACGTGCTTTCTATGCCGGAAAAACGGCAAGCAACGGAACAGACCGTTACATTTGGGGTTGGTGTCCCACCCGTGCCGGTAATGACAATACGGCTGTCGGTGCTGCTCCTGCCGAACCTGAGTGGGCGGGTAATCTTGTGATGCATAAGATTATCCAGCATGAAGACGGCACGCTCTCATTAGGTTCCGTAGATGGAATTTTGAACAAATACACTAACAATACCACCTTAAAAGTAATGGCACAAAGTGAAACCGGTGTAGCCGAAAGTAACGACAACTACACGCTCAGTGGTGATGCTTACGTACTATTCAACCGCCTGAACATACATAACAAACTTACATTTACCGTAACAGCCTCAAGCAGCGAAGATATATTCGGCATTTCCCTGGCACGTGGCACAGACTCCAAGAAATACTACTCCCTTATCATCAATCCGGAAAATAACAACAGTAACCGCAAAATCAACTTCGAGCAGAAAGGAAAGGAAGGTATAGGTTTCATCGCAGGAATAGACGGCTACAAGTTTCCCGTTCCTGCCGATAACATTTATCATGTCACTATCTGCACGGACAATTCCGTATGTACTGTATACATCAATGATAACGTAGCATATACCAACCGGATTTACGGGATACAAAAGAATTGCTGGTCATTAGACTCTTATGAGGGCAGTATACAAGTGAGCAACATAAAAGTGAGCTACTATTAACAGAGAACAAAAGAATACTAATACTAAAAAGAACAAATATCATGAAAACAAAACTATCTACTCTTATTTTATCAAAGTTGACCTTTAGCTCTCTAAAGTTGACCTTTACACTTTTAATGTTGGCCTTTACAACGCTAACATTGACCTTTACGGCATGCAGCAATGACGATGAAGACAATATCCTCAGCGAAGATGAGGGTAAACAGCTGGCACACCCCGCAGTGGTGAACTTCTCAGCAGGTATCACTACTCGCGTAACGACAAGCAGCGAGTGGGAAGCAGGTGACCTTGTAGGTATATCGGCTTCCGAAATAGCAGGAACAGTATCCACTCCTAAGTATACAAACATACAGTACAAAGCGGATATAGCCGGAGCGTCTACTGCATTCTCATTGGTTGAAACAGAACAGGAAGAAATAGCCTATACATCAGAGAATGACATGATTTTCACAGCATATTATCCGTATACTGATAACAAAGATGGCGTTATCGAAGCCAACACAGCTACTACGGAAGAAGAACAAAAGAAGATTGATTTTCTATTTGCTTCTTTTAAAGGAAAGTATATTGAGGGGAATGCAAATCAGAAAATAAACTTTACTTTTCAACACAAAATGGCACGTATCCGACTGAAGATTAAAGTAACCGATGCCACACCAATAGAAAACAGAAGTATTATATTAGGCGGTTTGATACACAAAGGTACATTTAATATAAAATCCGGTATCGCAAGCGCCAATGGTAATGTAGAAAATGACTGGTCACTTGGGAACTTAAGTTCTACAGCGAGTGGTACAGAAATGGAAATAGTCCGTATCATCTACCCTCAAAATGCCGAATCTCTCGACTTACGAATTGGGAATGAGGATGATAATCTAAAGACATCATTCACTCTGTTCGGTAATAAGTTCGAACCGAATAACTCATATACCATTAATGCAGAAGTAAGGAACGGTAAAATCCATGCTACCATTACTCTTGATAATAATACAATAGAGGGATGGAATGAAAATGAACCGGGTAAGAAAGCTTTTATCGGTATTGCAGATAATATGGAAGAACTAACAGAGGAGGCAAAAGCTGCTGCAACATGGATGATACACAACATTGAAAACTCTGAATACATCAGCATCAACCAAATCACTGAAAATAATATCAATCTTGATGGATACAAAATGATTTGGGCACACTTTGATTGGACTGAGGCAAATACAAATAATGATGCAATAGTAGATAATGCCAACGAAGCTATTAAATCATATTTTCAAACAGGTGGAAATATATTAGCATCACGTGATGCCGCTCGTTTTATCGGTAAATGGGGAATTTCCCAAAATGGGTCATACCCTAAGAATAACTGGGGCGGAAATGAAAATGTAGACTTTAATAAGAGTCTTTATTGTAACAATATCTATCATCCAATATTTAACAATATTACGTTCAATGAACATTGGCTCCCATTACATGCAGAAGATGCCGGTTATAAAAACAGTAATCGGGTTCTTCAATGGAATATTAATGATGAAACAGAAAAATATGATGATATAAATGCATGGCAAACCGCAACGGGAGGTATTCAATTAGGTTCAGACAGTGGTAACAGTGATACAACTATTCGTGTTGCAGAATTTCCGTCACGCGAGAATAGTGGAAAAGCCATCGTTATTGGAGACCCGTCTTTTGAGTGGAAAAACTCCAATGAGGAAAGTAATAGTATGCATAATAATCTTACAAAACTTGCAACCAATACTATTAGCTACTTAATCGGTCAATCCAACAACAAATAGCAACAACCACAAGCAATTATATTAAATATACATTATTTGTGATGCCCTGTAATGATACCCCTAAATAAAACAAAGTATCTGTCAAAGCCATAATAACCTCACGACCGAAAAACTGCTAAAAGGCTTATTTATGATACTGTATTAAAAGGCTTATAATATTAATATTATAGGCCTTTTAATCATAAATCACCTTATGACAAAGCTCTGCTGACTTAATCAATCAAGAGGCATCAACCATATAATTTATCAGCCAAAAGCTCAATGCCATTATCCGCCACTATCACCCCATTCCAATACAGTATGTACAATAGATAACCGTACTTCGAACAATTTTATCCTTTTCTGTTCTTAAAATTCACTATCTTTGACACCCAAAGAAAACTATAAAAAACATACCATGAAGAAATTAATTGTAGCTACCTTGTTATTAGGCAGTGGCACATTACTGTCTGCACAAAAAACTGCAAAAATACCGGCATACTATAAACCGGCAAAAAGCGAAATGTACCATAAAGGCTGGATAGACTTCAACAAAAACGGTATCAAAGATATATATGAAGACCCTGCCGCAACACTCGATGCCCGCATTGAAAACCTCTTGCAGCAGATGACACTCGAAGAAAAAACCTGCCAGATGGTTACCCTCTACGGCTACAAACGAGTGCTGAAAGATGCTCTTCCCACCCCCGAATGGAAACAGATGCTCTGGAAAGACGGTATCGGAGCCATTGACGAACATCTGAACGGCTTCCAGCAATGGGGACTGCCACCCTCGGACAATGAAAACGTCTGGCCTGCCTCGCGTCATGCCTGGGCACTGAACGAAATACAACGCTTCTTTGTTGAAGATACCCGCCTCGGAATCCCCGTAGATTTCACTAATGAGGGCATCCGTGGCGTGGAAAGTTATAAAGCCACCAATTTCCCCACCCAACTGGGATTAGGACACACGTGGAACCGCGAACTTATCCGCCAAGTAGGACTTATCACCGGACGGGAAGCCCGCATGCTGGGCTATACCAACGTCTACGCCCCCATCCTCGATATAGGTCGCGACCAGCGTTGGGGACGCTATGAGGAAGTCTACGGCGAATCCCCCTATCTTGTTGCCGAGCTGGGTATCGAAATGGTACGCGGACTGCAACATAATCACCAAGTAGCCGCCACTGCCAAACACTTTGCTGCATACAGCAACAATAAGGGAGCACGTGAAGGCATGGCGCGCGTTGATCCGCAAATGCCGCCGCGCGAAGTGGAAAACATACACATCTACCCTTTCAAACGGGTAATCCGCGAAGCAGGGCTATTGGGCGTGATGAGTTCCTATAACGACTACGACGGCATTCCCATCCAGGGAAGCTACTATTGGCTGACTACCCGACTCCGCAAGGAAATGGGTTTCCGGGGATATGTGGTATCGGACAGCGATGCCGTAGAATATCTCTATACCAAGCATAACACCGCCAAAGACATGAAAGAAGCCGTACGCCAAAGCGTGGAAGCAGGCCTCAACGTACGTTGTACATTCCGCTCGCCCGACTCATTCGTACTTCCGCTACGCGAACTCGTAAAGGAAGGCGGACTGAGTGAAGAAGTTATCAATGACCGTGTGCGTGATATCCTTCGGGTAAAGTTCCTTATCGGTCTGTTCGATGCTCCCTACCAAACAGACCTTGCCGGAGCTGACGATGAAGTGGAGAAGGAAGCCAATGAAGCCGTTGCCCTACAGGCATCCCGCGAATCCGTCGTATTGCTGAAAAATACAGATAATACACTGCCTCTGAATATCGATAAGATAAAGAAGATTGCCGTCTGTGGCCCGAATGCCGATGAGGAAGGCTATGCTCTGACACATTACGGACCACTCGCCGTAGAGGTTACTACTGTCCTCGAAGGAATCCGCGAGAAAGCACAGGGTAAGGCCGAAGTGCTTTATACCAAAGGCTGCGACCTTGTAGATGCCCATTGGCCTGAAAGCGAAATCATGGAATACCCGCTTACTCCTGACGAACAAGCCGAAATAGACCGTGCCGCAGCCAATGCCCGTCAGGCTGATGTAGCAGTAGTAGTACTGGGTGGCGGCCAACGTACCTGCGGTGAGAACAAATCGCGCACAAGCCTGGAATTACCGGGACACCAGTTGAAACTGCTGCAAGCCGTACAAGCCACGGGCAAGCCTGTTATACTGATATTGATTAACGGTCGTCCGCTATCCGTAAACTGGGCGGACAAGTTTGTCCCTGCCATTCTTGAAGCCTGGTATCCGGGCTCTAAAGGCGGTACGGCAGTAGCCGACATTCTCTTCGGCGATTACAATCCCGGAGGCAAACTGACAGTTACTTTTCCTAAAACAGTAGGACAAATCCCGTTCAACTTCCCCTACAAACCGGCTTCACAGATAGACGGCGGTAAAAATCCGGGACCGGACGGCAATATGTCACGCATTAATGGTGCACTGTATCCTTTCGGCTACGGTTTGAGCTATACTACTTTTGAGTATTCCGACCTCGAAATCACTCCCAAAGTAATCACACCCAACCAAAAAGCCACCATACGACTGAAAGTAACGAATACCGGCAAACGTGCTGGTGACGAAGTGGTACAACTCTACACGCGCGATATTCTAAGCAGTGTCACCACCTACGAAAAGAATCTTGCCGGTTTTGAACGTATCCACCTGAAGCCGGGAGAGAGCAAAGAAATAGTTTTCACTCTTGACCGCAAGCATCTTGAATTGTTGAATGCCGATATGAAATGGACAGTGGAACCGGGCGAGTTCGCCATCATGGCGGGTGCGTCTTCCGAAGACATCCGGCTAAATGGTATACTTACTGTAGAAGATTACCAAGCCCGCCTGCAAGCACTTGAAAGTCAAAATCCCGTCAGTCCCGTAACAGCAAGTACCGATATGGAAAACGCCCCAAATGTGCTTGACAAACAAAAGAATACGGTCTGGCAGGGTAACAAAGGAGATTATATAACCTTTGCCCTAAAGAACGGAAGCAAAATAAACGAAGTTGCTATCGCTTTCAAGCGAGACAACGGGCTTCCGGCAGAGTTCGAGATACAGCTTTCAGGCGGAGGCGGTCAGTTCCTTACTGTCTATTCGGGTACTGTCTGCCAATACGGCGAACTTATCTCCTATCCGTTCAAAGGAACCACGGCCAGTGACTTGCGCATCTTACTGAATGATGACCGTGTAGGAATAGCGGAAGTTGTACTGAAAGAATAAGGACATGCAGCATTCCTATTTTATGGTCTGACTGAAAGTTAATCTTTCGTAAATGAATATCCAAGAACAAAGAACTTCGTTAACTTTGTTATTTAAAATTCATAGTATAAACCGATAGAGAAATATGAAGAAAAAAATGATATGGGTGGCCGGCATTCTAATAGCTACAAGTGCCTATGCCCAAACAGATGTCAGCACCGGTATTATGCGCGGTAAAGACTACGGAGTAACTTATCTCCTGCCTAAAACCGAAATAGAAATTGTAGTACAGGCTACCAAACATACATACATGCCCGGAGAGTTCTGTAAATATGCCGACCGCTACTTACGCATGAACAATGTATCTGCCGATCCGAATATCTATTGGACCATCGACAAAGTACAAACACACGTGGCGGGAGTACCCGATAAGAATAAGTTAGACTTCGTTAAGTTGAAAGATAAGACTGTAGCCCCACTAATGGAACTTACCGAAGACGGCATTATCCGTTCCATCAACATACCGCTTAACAGCCATACGATACCGGCAACCAAAATAACCGCTGCCGCACAAGAAATCATAGATCCGCGTAAATTCCTTACGGAAGAAATACTCATGGCAAGTTCCAGAGCTAAAATGGCGGAGTTGGTAGCCAAGGAAATCTATAACATCCGTGAAAGCAAAAATGCCCTTCTCCGTGGTGAAGCCGACAATATGCCGCAGGATGGCGCCCAACTCAAAATCATGCTCGACAACCTCAACTTACAGGAACGTGCTATGACGGAGATGTTCTCCGGAACCTTGAAAGAAGAACCTCAGACGTTTACAATCCGCCTGACTCCCAAAGAAATGAACAATGAAGTAGCTTTCCGCTTCTCCAAACGATTGGGCATAGTGGCAAACGATGATTTGGCAGGCGAACCGTATTATATCTCCATAACCGATTTGAAGACTCCCGCCATTCCGGAAGAAGACAGTAAGAAAAAAGTAGACGGAGTTGCTTACAACGTTCCGGGACGCGCCCATGTTATATTAACAGGCAACAACAAGAAGATATTCGATGGTGAACTGCCCGTTACACAATTTGGTACTATAGAATATCTTGCACCTGTACTATTCAATAAAAATTCTACTATAAAAGTTTTGTTCGATACAGCTACCGGTGGATTAATCAAGGTAGACAGAGAAAGCAATTAGGAAATTGAGAGTCGAGAGTTGAAAGCAGGTCTGCATTGTAATACCAGATGGTAACTTTCAACTCTCGACTTTCAACTGAATGAATCCATCTTTCTGCAACTGCATAATGTAAGTAGTGACACGAGAAGGATAGTTATCTTCATTTTGGAAATGGTCGGTAAGCAGAGAGATTATCTCTTGTACGGTTCGGTTTCCATCTATCAAACGCCATACGGCAGTACCGTGTTCTTCCAGCTTCACATGAATATCGGCCGACATACTCTTCGGCAACAAAAAACGTCTCATCCAGTCGTACTTAAACCGAGGAAAGGAAAGTATCGCGTACTCCCCTTCCCATTCGGTTGTAATATGTCCGCACTGAACGGGAACAGTATCCAATAGGTTTACTTTTCCTTTTGTATCTGACATTACCGTTATCAAGCTTTGATATTAGGTTCTTCCAAACCAAGACCTTTCTTCTTGTCAACAACTTTAAGAATAAATCCCAGTACCAAAGCAGCAACGCCAAGACAAGCCAGCATTACAAGCGGTGCGGTGTAATCATACGAAACGGCAGCCTCTTCCGGAGTAATCACACCGTTCTTTAAATCAGCAACAAGCTGCGTATTGGTTTTATCAAGTACCTTTCCGATAAGAAGCGGGAAGAGCCAAAGACCAATATTCTGCACCCAGAAAATAAGCGCGTAAGCACTGCCTATAATCTTGGCATCAACCAATTTAGGAACACTGGGCCATAAAGAAGCAGGAACCAGTGAAAAACTTGCACCAAGTACCAATATAGTAAGATAAGCTATCACAACACCACCTACCGCATTATCTCTGAACTCAGGAAGAACAAACGCGAAAGTAAGATGGCAAAGAACCAGTAACATGGAACCTATCATCAGCATCGAAGCTGCCTTACCTTTATGGTCAACATAGTTTCCAAGTATCGGTGTTATACCTACAGCGAGCAAAGGGAAGACTGCAAATACAGTTTCGGCACTCTGACGCATATAACCCATATAACAGAAGACAGTGAGCAATACTCCGGCAAGGGTAAGCAAGCCATACTTCATACTTGCCTTCTTCATAAAATTACTTGCAAAAGAAGCACCCGCAACGACAAGCATAATGCAGTACTGAAGAATTGTCACCGTATTAGTAGCCCAGAAAGAGTCGGTGGGTACTTCCTTGAATACCAAATTACATTGCAGCATATTTACGGCATATTTCTGGAACGGGAATATAGCAGAATAATAAAGTACACAAAGAAGCGCTACCAACCAGAATCCGCCACTGGACAAAATAGTACCGAGATCGCTGATCTTGAACGGATCGTCTTTCTCCTCAGCCTCACCCGTCTGCTCGTCAAGTTTCTTATCCATGAAGAAGTAGACAATAAACATAATAAGTGCGATAAGCAATAGCACAACACCAAATGCCACTGAACGGGAAACATCAATAACGCCCCCTAATTTAGCAAATACCGGAGAGAAAATCATGCAAGTGGCAACTCCCAAACGGGCAAGCGCCATTTCAGACCCCATAGCAAGCGCCATTTCACGGCCTTTGAACCACTTAACGATACCGCGAGACACCGTAATACCCGCCATCTCGACACCACAACCGAAAATCATGAAACCTATTGCCGCAAATTTAGCTGATGCCGGCATACCTCTATAGAATGGAGAGATACCCAACTCATCGAAACCGGGAATATAATTCAGGTTGTTGGTAAACCAAGTTTGAAGTCCACTTCCCTGAAAAGCGTCTGTCACCGCATACCAATTGATGGTAGCTCCGACAAACATCACAGCACCGGAAAGAATTGCAGTAAAACGTACACCCATTTTATCGAGGATAATACCTGCGAAAATGAGGAAAAATACGAATACATTAAGGAATGTCTCAGACCCCTGCATTGTACCGAATGCTGTAGAATCCCAGCCACGCGTGGACTGCATCAAGTCTTTAATAGGTGAAAGTATGTCCATAAAAATATATGAACAGAACATAGCAAATGCTAAAAGCAGCAATACCAACCAACGCATACCTGCCGAATCGCGTAGCGTCTGGTGAATTTTGTCAGTAGTTGTCATTATAATATTATAATATGGTTTATAATTTCAAATGAATCTTATCTGGCTACAAAAATAACCAAATATAAAAGACTATAAATAAAAACAGGCAGAATTGTACAACATAAATTGTACAACTCCACCTGTCAAGAAATTACAGTTATTTCTCGAAATTAATTTCCAGCCGGTTCTGCAGCATCCGTAGCAGCAGGAGCTGTTGTTGCAGGAGCTGTTTCAGCCGGTTGCTCAGCTTTCGGAGCAGCTGTACCTACGGGCATATTGTACGGGTTCGTCTTCTCTTCTTGCTGTGCCTGTTCCAAAATCACATCACCGCCTTTGTGAGAAGCAGAAGGGATAACGTAAGCGGAAGCAACACTCATCACCACCAAAAACACAGCGAGACTCCATGTTGCCTTTTCCAGAAAGTCAGTAGTCTTGCGTACACCCATGATTTGATTGGATGATGAGAAACCCGAAGCCAGACCACCGCCTTTGGAATTCTGAATCAACACAATGAAACACATCAATATGGATGCGATCACCATTAAGATAACTAATAATAAATACATTTTGTTATTTTGATTTAGCGTTAATAATCAATTTCTCCAAAAATCTGATTTGGTCTGCAAAGTAAGCATTTTTTTTTGGATAATTCAAACTTAATTTTTTAATAATTTCAAGTGCTTTATCATATCTGTGCTGTTTAATATAGATTTTAGCCAAAGTTTCTGTAAAACAGCTATCATCCACATCTTCCTGACGAATCTGTCCATCATCATTTTCATCGTCTTCGGAAGTAGAATATTCGTTTTTTGAAAGGGAAGCGGAGAAAGTCTCTTTTTGCTCGGAAATCACTTCCTCATCTTCAAGAGATGCCTCCTTTTCTTCCGGAGATACGAGAACTTTCTCAGGACATACCGATCTTTCAAATACAGATGATTCCGACGACTCGCTCTTACGTATAAATCCATCTATCAGTTCGTGTCCGCGCAGTTTAGGGACTTCCTTCCCACCGGTTGGTTCAGAATCATTCTGTCCGTCATCCTGCAACAGATAAGTTGTGTAATCCATTGCATAATCCAATTCTGTAACCTGCGAATGCTCTTCGGGAACTGTTGCCAGAAAAGCATCTATCAAAGAGAGTGTACGGTCTACATTAGGTTCTTCTTCCGGCACTCTGGAAGAAAGTAAAGGTGACTTTTGTGATTTCAACCTATAGCGGTCACCTTCTATCAAATAAAACAATACACGTCTGTCTGCCACATACAGAACAGCCTTACGCAGCTCTGCTCCGAATGTGACATCGTGCAGCAAATATAGATTCTTAAGATACAGCAGCCGAAGCGACTGAAAATAGGGATAACGGACCAGCAGAGTACGAAGCTCGTACAAAGTATCCTTATTCAACATTTCAGGATGCTGTATCCATTGTTGCAAATAGGCAGAAGTCATTCCTCAATTACCAGTTAGCTACGGTTGAATTAAATATTTGTTCTGTGATATCCTTTATCATTTTACTTATCAGATCATCCTGCACATCAGTCAGCAGCAAGGAGGAATCATAAGTCTGGAAAGCGGAAAACTGTTGTTCAAAATCTTCCTCATGATTGGTATTGTTTACATAACGCACGTTTACGGTCATAGTCAGCTTCACTTTAGAAGAATAGCCATCAGCTGCTACAGCTTCATTGTATTGGTTATAACCCGTTATCTCACCGTCTATTTCCAGATCGCCGTTGGCATTCACCAATTGCAAACGTGTTTGCTGGATAAACATATCCTTAAGTTTCTGGTTAAACTCCGTAGTCATGGGAGCATACACGTACTCGGCACGATTAGGAAATTCGGCAATTGTAATAGTCTTCACTTTGCTGTAATCAATAGAACTTATCGGAGCAAGTCCCATGGAGATGCGGCAGGAAACTACCACGCACACCAAACCTGCTAACGCCGATATCAACGTTATTTTCTTAATCCAATCCATATTCTTTTATCTTTCTGTATAGCGTACGCTCCGATATATTCAAATCTTTAGCCGCACTTTTACGCTTTCCGTGATGCTTTTCAAGTGCCTTGCGTATCATTTCTTTTTCCACTTCATCCAATGAGAGAGATTCTTCAACATACTCTTCCGTGTCTTGAATATCCTCATCTACTTCCTGAGCTGATTTCACGGAAGGGTGTATTATAGTAGGCACTCCGGCAACAGGTACTGAAGCTACTACCGCTGGAGCAGATGCATAATAAGCAGTAGGTGTCGCACCCTGATTTCCCATAGTTGCCCGTTCGGTCATAATCTCGTGTACCAGTTTTTTCAATTCGGTGACATCCTGACGCATGTCAAAAAGTACCTGATACAGTATTTCGCGTTCGCTTTCAAAACTTTTACTTTCATTCTTTACACCAAACAAGGCAGGCAGGCGCTGCACATTGCTCTGTTCGGGCAGGTAATTCTTCAAAATAGAAGCGTTGATTTCACGATTGGTTTCAATAATGGAAATCTGTTCCGTTATATTCTTCAACTGACGCACATTACCGGGCCATGGATATGTCAGCAGCACTTGTTTGGCATCATCAGTCAGCTGAATGGCAGGCATACGATACTTTTCGGCAAAGTCTGATGCAAACTTGCGGAACAGTAACACAACATCCTCTCCACGTTCGCGTAAAGCCGGAACCGGAATAGGCACCGTATTAAGACGGTAGTATAAATCTTCGCGGAAACGCCCGTCAGCAATTGCTTGTGTAAGATTCACATTGGTAGCAGCAACAATACGTACATTTGTTTTTTCAACTTTAGACGAACCGACTTTAATAAACTCACCTGTCTCAAGCACCCGAAGCAAACGAGCTTGTGTAGGCATAGGAAGCTCCCCCACCTCATCAAGAAAAATGGTACCGCCGTCAGCCTCGCCAAAATACCCTTTACGTTCACCGATAGCACCGGTAAAAGCGCCTTTTTCATGGCCGAACAGTTCCGAATCAATCGTTCCTTCGGGGATAGCCCCGCAGTTTACAGCGATATATTGTCCGTGCTTTCTGCGGCTGTATTGATGGATAATCTGCGGAAAACTCTCCTTACCCACACCACTCTCTCCGGTAATCAGCACCGACAAATCAGTAGGAGCTACCTGAATGGCGATATCAATAGCACGCATCAAAGCCTCGTTATTGCCAATAATACCAAAACGCAGTTTTACTTGTTGTATTTCTGCTTTCGTCATACTACAAATCCTCTTCTGTACTATCAAGTTTCAGCTTATCGCTGTCGTCACGTCTTTCGTAATATTGTTTCCTCAGGGGATTGGCATGTGCTTCCTGCTCGCGCATACGGTTACGGAACACATCGATTGCCACATAGACAGCCTGCCGGAAAGATTCTTCGGAAGCGATCCCTTTTCCTGCAATATCATAAGCCGTACCATGCGCCGGTGAAGTACGCACTACCGGAAGACCGGCCGTATAATTTACACCTTCATCCATAGCCAAAGATTTAAAAGGAGCAAGTCCCTGATCGTGATACATTGCCAGTATACCGTCAAAATGAGTAAAGTTACCGGAACCCATAAAGCCGTCAGCCGGATAAGGACCATAACACAATATGCCTTTCCCCGCCAATTCTTTAATGGCAGGGATGATTACTTCCTGCTCTTCCGTACCCAATAAGCCTTCATCACCGGCATGTGGATTCAGGGAAAGTACAGCAATGCGCGGTGCTCCGATACCAAAGTCCTGCTTCAGCGCACGGTTAAAAACGAGCAGTTTCTCCTGTATCAACTCTTTCGTTATAGACAATGCTATCTCCCGTACAGGAATGTGTCCTGTCACTAATGCCACCCGTAAATCATCTTTCATCAGAATCATCAAAGCTTTTCCGCCATCACCCAACTTCTCTTCGATATACTCCGTGTGTCCGGGAAAAGAGAATTCTTCCGACTGAATAGTGTGCTTATTGATAGGAGCCGTAACAATAACATCAATCAACCCCGCTTTGTATTCTTCAATTGCCTTCTCCAAAGCGCCAAGAGCAGCTTTACCAGCCTCCGGATCAGGTTTGGAAAACTCAACTTTTACTTCATCGTCCGTACAGTTCACGACACTCAGACGATTAGGGACAGCTTCCGATGCCGAGTTCACAATACTGAAATTAGTCGGCAAGTCCAATGACTTGCGGTGATAAGCAGCTACTTTGGGTGAACCGTAAATAATCGGGGTACATAACTCCAACATCATCGGATCCGAAAATGTTTTCAAAATCACTTCATACCCAACTCCGTTTATGTCTCCCTGAGTTATACCGACTCTTATTTTATTATCTTCCATCCTTATTTTTCTGTTTTAGTAGAATCTTTTTTTGTTACTGCCAAAGGCATCTCATTTCCTTCCTGTTTGCTTCCGGGCAATTTAAGCGTATACAATGACGCTTCCATCTGACGTACCAGATTACGTTTCATCTTATCGGGTGAATACACAAATATCTCGGATACAACAATGCGCTGATTAACTTTATCCAAACGGACATGAGATACATACGGACCACCCATAAAATCGCCTTTCACACGCCACAAGCCACGAGCTTCCAATGCATATTCGTCCTGTACATTGATAGGACGTACGTCTGTCATCAATGAATCGGTTTCCATATACATACCCTCCCTTGCACCAGGAATATTAATCTTCATCACAGAGTCACGCTTATGCACGAAATACTCTTTCGTAAATGTATCCTTGTCGGTATAAGGATAGGAATAGATAACAAAATTTTGATCACCTGTAGCAGCATTCGTACCTGCCCAAAAGAAGTTTTCTCCCTGCTTAGTCGCCGTCAGTTCACCCGGAACCCATACGTCACAATCGAACATACTCTTTACTTTCGTAGAAACATAGTCACTGTGTTTGTTTTCCAGCACTGCAATCTGGCGGTTCATTTCAGCACGGGTAAAGAAATCTACAATTACTTGCCTGTTCTCCTCGACAAACTTCTCAAAAGAGGCTTCATCCGGTGCCTGAATAGTCAGGATAGATTGAGGTGCAGCATATACATTCTTCGCATATTTGAACTTAGGCTGTGTATACAGATCTTTGTTCACCTCAACAATGATAATATTGCGGATCAACTTCAATGTAGAGTCATAGTTTGCCGGAGAAGTGTACATAATACGGAATGAACGTTCCGACTGGGGAAGCCCAGGTACGTCAGAATCAAGTACATCATAGAGAGCACGACCGGCAGGACGCTCCCACAACCCCTGGTCAATCACTACCAAAATTTCATACGCCCGACCACTGGATGTCGGAGTAAACACACCCTTCTTGCCATTACCACATGCTGAAAACAATGCAGTTATCAGGGCCATACTCAAATAAAACAGGTGTTTCTTCATACATTTATATGTTTTAGTTATTACAAAACTACGAAAAAGGCGTATAAGCTTGGCGTCAAAGTTAATAATTTATATTAATTCTTCTTTATTCTCTTCCTGTTTAGCAGTCGAAAGCATACCGCATGCGGCAAATATATCCTCACCGCGCGAAGCACGAATCGTAGTAAACAGTCCATGCGATGTCAGATAATCACGGAATGCTGTCATTGTCTCCATATCAGCACCTTCCAGATTAACTCCCGGAATAGCATGAAAACGAATCAAATTGATACGGCAGTCCAGCCCCCGCAATAATTTCAACAACTCCTTGGCATACAACAAAGAATCATTCACTCCTTTAAAAACAATATACTCGAAAGATAGTCTGCGCTGTTTACTAAAATCATAGTTTCTTAACAAATCTACAATCTCAGTAATGGAAAAAGCCTTTTCGGCAGGCATCAGTTCACGTCGTTGCAAAGGCACGGGCGAGTGCAGGCTGACTGCCAAATGACAGTCTGATTCTTCAATGAAACGCTGCAACCCCTTACGAAGCCCGACGGAAGAGAGTGTAATCCGCTTCGGACTCCAACCGTATCCATAGGATGATGTCATTACTTCCAGCGCCTTCAAAACCTCATCAAGGTTATCCAACGGTTCTCCCATACCCATCATCACCACATTGGTCAGTTTATCCCGTTCGGGCAAAGAATTTATCTGATTAATAATCTGATTAGCGGTCAGATTGGCGGTGAAACCCTGCTTACCTGTCATACAGAACTTACAGTTCATCTTACATCCCACCTGGGAAGATACACACAACGTAGCCCTATCTTCATCCGGAATGTAAACGGCTTCAACATAATGTCCCTCTCCGGCACGGTAAAGATACTTCACGGTACCGTCTGCCGACCGCATGGCATCCACCGGTACTTCACATCCTACTTCGTATATCTCTTTCAACAGAGCCCGATGTCTTAACGACAAGTTTGTCATTTCGTCTATGGAAGCTACTTTCTTGTCATATAGCCACGCAGCAATCTGCTTGGCCGCAAATCCTGGCAGCCCCAGATTCTTTACGACCATCTGAAGCTCGGTTAATGTAAGGCCTAAAAGAGGTTGTTTCATTCTAACTGTATATTTACGATAAAAGATAGTCTATTTACTGATAAATTATCCTTTGCAAAGGTAGGAATAAAGTTGCACAAATGAAAAAGCCGTTCGACATTTATCGAACGGCTTCCCCAAGTATATAAAATTATCCTACTTTTTTATTATTAGAAATACAGATAACGGCTATCTTTCACATTGGCATTCAAGTATAAATCATTCATGAACTGATTTGCTATACGTGCATGCATACCTTCCAATGTAGCTTCTTCCGTTTCCTGGTTATAAGTTTCATTCAGTTTTTCCTTAGCATAAGGTTGAAGAACAAATACACCACCATTACCCTTGATAGGTGCGCTCAACTTGTTTAATTCAGCAATTGAAGCATATGCCCCTACCAAAGGTTCGCTACTACGCAATGCCGGGACATAGGCCGGAGCAGCGAAAGTAACATGCTTTACGGAGTCACTCACTGCATTTGCCATATTCTTATATTGGTCAAAAGTCGTTGCACTGGCAGCTTTCATATCGGCCATGATTTTCTCTGCTTTCTTATCACGAAGAATTTCGCTTCTCAACTGTTCTTGTACCATAGACAACGGACGGTAACCTTCAGGAATGATATTCGTAACAGCCACCACCATCATATGGTCACTTTCGCCACATTCATACAGACCTGAAACCTCACCTGCTTTTGCTGCAAATGCCCATCTCAAAGCTTCTTTCGTACCTTTCACACCTCCGATAGCGTGCTCCGAACTGTACAAGTCAGTTCTATCCAGCAGTCTGTACCCTGCATCTTCTGCATTGGCAACCAATTTGTCCAAAGTATTGTTAGCTGCAATGAACTGACTGAAGTCATTGTATGCCTTGCTATAAGTTTCCTTGCTGAATTCAACCGGACGCTTGATAACGGCTACTTTATATTTATCTTTCACAGCTTTTTTATTCATCACTTGCAAGATAACGTTTGCCTGTCCCAAAGCGAGGTTAGCCAACTCATTCTGACCCAAAGTAGTGATGGCTGCAATATACTTCAAATTATCACCGTCCACTTGAGCACCTTCATAGTTGGCAGAAGAAATCCATGTTGCCTCACCTGTCTGACCGTACTTCTTGGCTATTTCAGCAAAGTCTGCACCGCCTTTAATGGCTGTGTAGATACTGTCAGCCAAAGTCTTGGTCTTGGCAGCATCTTCTGCAACCACTTGAATCTGACGATATTGAATGGAGTCAGGCATAGCAGCAGAAGCCAGTTTCTTGAAAGAATTGATTGTATTGTCCGATGCATTATAGTAAGGACCATATACACCACCTACCTTTACAGAATCCAAACGGGCAACAACGTCAGCAGGCAGCGCCTTGTCTGTATAGAATAAGTCAACATATTGCTGAGTAGAACCGGTTGAGCGAATGAAGTTTGAATAATCGGAAGGATTCTCAGCCAACTGCACAGTATATTCCTCCACTTCTTTCTGAATATCGGCTTTGTCTTCCGGACTTGCAGTAACCTGCACATCAATATACTTGATGTTACGGGTTTCCACATATTGTCTGAATTGCTCTTTTTTCTTGTTATAAGCATCTTTCAGTTCGGATTCCTTAATAACAATTGTAGAATCTACAATAGAGGAATAAGGAACGGCTGCCAACAATAAGTCAGACTGGTCTACACGTGCATTGAAAGCATCTTCCGCTTCAACAGGATTAGAGAACAGAGACTTCGTAATCAAAGCCTGATATTTCTCCTGCAAACGAGCCTGTATAAGTGACTTCTCCACAAAACTCCAAAAGTTATACATGGAATTGTAATACTCCGCATATTGAGCCGGCATCTGAGCCTTGTTCATCTTAGAGTAATCCACCAAGAATTTCTTCAACATATCTTTGTCGAAAGCACCGGTCTGCGGGTTACGGAACGGAGTCTGCTGCAACATCGGATGTACACCGGCATCAATAATAGCCTGGAGTTCCGCTTTAGAAACAGTCAAACCCAACTTTTCAGCTTCGTTCTCAATCAGTTTATTGTTTACGTATGCTCTCCAGACTTCATCCTTAATCTGATTGGTTTGTTCATCGCTCAACGCGTTCAAGCCGCTGGAGAATTTCACTACTTCCGTATATTCCTCTACCAATGCCTGAAAATCCTGAGCGGAAATTGTTTCCCCGTTCACTTCTCCTACATCTTGTGACTGGTGCGGCTGAAGTACTTTCCACGCGTCTCCCGCGATGAAGGCAAACAGCGCCAGACCAATAACAATCACCAATAAGGGCCCTTTAGACCGAATGTTTTGTAATGTTGCCATTTTAGTTAATATGAATTATTTGTTTATTATTATTTTCTATTCAATGTTCTTTTTAGCGCACGAAGATACAAAAAATGCTAATACGCATCTATTTATTCTTTAAAAATTTACGCTGAAACGAAATTATTCCGTGACTTTCAACCGTACCAATTCTATTTTAGTGGCTGTCACCTTAATTATCTTAAACTGATATTTGTCAACGGCTATCACTTCATGCAGTTTCGGGAAACTTTGATAACGGTTCAGAATCAGTCCGCCTATCGTAAGATATTCATCCGATTCGGGCAGTTCAAGATTGAACGTTTCATTTACCTTCTCTATTTCAAGACGTGCGGACAGCACATATTCATGTTCGCCAATTTGTTTACAGATGTAGGAAGTGTTGTCGTGCTCGTCCTCAATATCCCCGAATATTTCTTCAACCAAATCTTCCAGTGAAACAATACCGGATGTACCTCCAAATTCATCTACCACAACAGCAATTGTTTTTTTCTGTTGCATAAAAAGTTTCATCAATTTATGTGCCGCCATCGTTTCGGGCACAATGGGTACTTCCTTGACATTATTTCTCCAGTCCGCCGGATTTCTGAACATTTCAGATGAATGAATATAGCCGATTACGTTATCTATATTCCCATCGTACACAATAATTTTGGAGATACCCGACTCCACAAACACGTTCTTCAAGTCTTCGAGCGAGGCCGTCACATCCACTGCCACCACTTCCGTACGGGGAACAATACAGTCGCGTATTTTTATATTAGAAAAATCAAGTGCATTCTGAAAGATTTTCACTTCCGCATCCAACTCTTCCTCATTAGCAGCATTCTCTATACCCGACTGCACGAAATAATCCAAATCGACTTTGCCGAATGCCTTATCGGACGCTTCCTTATTTATCCTCATGCCAAATAAGCGCAAAAAGAGATAAGACAGTCCGGAAGCAAACTTTGATATGGGAAACAGAATAACATAGCAGACAAATAAAGGTATAGCAAATACCCTCAATACCAGATTCGGGTTAATCTTGAACAGCGTCTTCGGAAGAAACTCGCCCGTTACAAGAATAACAAGAGTGGATATGATAGTCTGCACCAGCACCATTACAAAATGATTATCAATCATACCCGCCAGCAGATTCACCTCGATAATCTGTGCCATAAGGATACCATAAATAACCAGCGCGATATTATTTCCCACCAGCATGGTGGAAATAAAATTATTCGGATTGCGGAAGAAACAAGAAAGGATGCTTGACGTAATCCCCGGTTTCCGCTCCATCTCAAAACGGAGTTTGTCCACGGAAACAAAAGCAATCTCCATCCCCGAAAAAAAAGCGGAGAAAGCCATGGTTATCAATAAGTAAATTATAGTGCTCATCATATTATTTGATGCTGTCTGTTTTCAACGTATCAGAAGGGGTGACACTGTCCTCATCCACATAAAAGATACCTTCCGTCTTGAAGAAACGGTATTTTGTCAATTGCTCATTTGATTCAAAACCAATGGCATAAATTATCTGGTCGGGTTGTTCTATACGCACCCGCTGATCGGAATAGACACGTTTTTTATTCTGATCCCAATACAGCAACTCCGTATCGAATTTTTCTCCTTTCAGGTTCTGTATGTGTACATTTCCTATCAACTTCCACAACTCTTTCTTATTATAGTAATAAGCCGTATCGGCCTTGATACTGGCTTCAGTATGGAACAAAGAATCGAATTTTTCCAGATATATACCTTTTTCAAACGCCCAATAAGGTGGTTTCTTACGGTCGTAAATCAACCACTCCGCCGTATTGACCCGATAACGGGTAATACCCGAATCGGAAATCAGCGTTGTTACCCCTTTAGTATCCATAACCGGCAACGAATCACGTTCGGTAATGGCAGCTCCCATCTCTTTTTTACGTCCGGAACAGGAAGAAAATAAAAGAAGCATAACCATCACCCTCAGGGCAATGGTTATGCTCATATTTTTATGTCCGACAACGTTAGGTTGTAGCGACATATTCTTATCTAATGGTTGTAGACTCACCGATCCAGCCGCCAATCGTAATACGGTCACCGGCTTTGTAACCCAACATAAAGAGGTCTTTTGCCTGCGGAGTATGACGTGCATAAGTTGCAATCAGTTCATTAACCTTATCTGTAACACTCGGATCTACGGCTTTAGCACGTTGAAGTTTATCAATAACTACGTAGTAAGTACATCTGTTCAATGCAGGCTCATCACTCCAGTTGGGATTTGAACCGTACATTTGAGCCAGCAGAATATAGGGTTCGCCATAGTTTTCATTAAAGCTGATTGCTTTCTGGGCATAAGTTCTTGCCTGAGACAGTTTCTTAGCCTGCCACAAAGCTGCAGCGGTAGCATAAGCCATTTCAGATTTCTTTGCATTATCGGTTTCCATGCCCAATGCTTCATCGAAATACTTCACCGCAGTGTCATAATCACCTTTTTTATAGTACATATATGCTACACCTACAGCTGCATCAGCAGTCGGATTAACACGATACAAATAATCGGAAGCTTTGAAGTATGCCTCACATTCATTACACTTCATCATCTTCAGAATAGTGATGGTCTTCTTCAGGAAAGCAGAGTCTGCCTTATTTTCTTCAACTTTCGGGCCGTAGATATTCTGCAATGATTCACAATCAGCTACACCGCTGTTAACGAACATAGCTACCAAATTATCCTTGATTGTTTGCAAAACAGCTTTTTTCTTTGCATTATCCTCTGCTGCAATAGCATCATCGGCGTATTGCGAAGCATTGATATAATCCTGGAAGAATTGATCTGTATGATTAGTATCTGCCTTTACTTTCTGCATGGACACATCAACAAAATAGTGCAATACAGCACCATCAGACTCACCCTTAGCGGTTTCTGCTGATTCTTTCAGCCAGGCATAAGCCTGATTCAAATCAGGAGCAGGTGCATATTGCAGATAATCCACAGCTTTTGTGCCTAATGCAGACGCAACACTCGGTACACCCTTCATCTTTGAAGCAAATTCAGGAATATACTTCATTTTCTGATCATGCACAGCCATCAGTTCATCAAACAATTTCTTATACTCTGCTGAATTACGATCCTTAATCTGACTCATCAAACCTGTAAGAATCTTTTGCGCATCGGTATAAGTGTAATATCTCAGTGTCGGACAATCTTTCAGAACTGCCATACAAGGCGCGTAAGCATCCTTGAAGTTTTTCGCTCTTACTGCCTCATGCGAGATACTACTATTGGCATTACAATCACTTTGTGCGAAAGTGCTGGTTACTCCACCCGAAAGGAGCAAAACAGCGACAAGCGTTTTAATTTTCATTGTATTTAAATTTTAGTTGTTATATTGTCTATTTTCACCATTCAGCATTAATCAACTTTCCGCTTGAAGAACCAGCGTTCATTGAAAGTTACTCCAACACAGATACGCAACGTATTTTCATTCAGGAATGCGGCTGTCTTGCCTTCGGTTCTTACATACTGGGCCGAAAGGCTTAACACAGAACGCGTACGCGGAATGGGAAGTCCGAAACCGGCAGTTACCCCATATTCGTCAGCGGCACGCATACCGTTTATTTTATAATAAGGTTGGGAATAGTAAGCTCCCAAACGATATTTTACATGTGCCAAGTAGCTCCTTCCCATAGGGTTTGGAAGAAATTCAGCGCCTACAGCAATCTTGGTACGGTTACAGAAAGCATTTTTCTCATTCATATAAGTAACTGAACTCCATTTTTGAAAAGTAAAGTCAGCCCCTACCGTCAAACGCTTGTCATACACATAGCTGAAACCAACACCCAAACTCATCGGACTACCGAAAGCGGCAACCGTATCTCTGTTATTCACAGTAGTTCCCGTTTTCTCATTTCCCAATCTATCCTCTACATATGAGTCGTTGTTCAAATCATGTCCGGGCGAGAATACTACACCTAATGTAGCTTCATGTTTCTTTCCGAATACCTGCGTATACTGTGCTCCGATATCCAACTTATAGCTTTGTATAGATGTACCTGTTATCGTAGTCAGCGGCAAAGTAGACGAATTTCCCGGAAATGTTATGGCTCTTGTGTGCGTTATATCTCCCCAAAAATATGAGATGTTAGCACCGACAGAAAGATTTTTCAAGACTTTAAACCCTGCTCCCAAATATAGCTGATGTAATCCGCCGTCTCCATAATATTGCAACGCGCTGGATTGGGAAGGATAATCCGTATCTTCCTTGTATTCCGCCATGCTATACCCTACATTCGAGTAAGGCAACAATCCCAGACTCATAGCAGCCCATTTACCCAAACGAAATTGCATTGTAATATAGTCAAAACTGGAGTTTTTGGCATTTTGCTTTATCGTACCGTTACTGAAGTTCGTATTTTGCAGGGAAATACCGCCGTCAAAAATAAAAGTAAGCGAATCGATCGCCGTATAGGATGCCGGATTAGCGAAATTCACCTGATATTTATCCCGTAATCCGTATGCAATACCACCCATGGCTTTGCTATTACCTGAACCCTGGTCCGCCAATTGTCCGTATCCGTATCGTGTATAGGGAGAATTCGTATTATTTTGAGCGATTGCCGCTCCGGACAACATCATAAGCAAGAACACCAAGAGTGTTTGTCTATATCCTATCATTATTATAGTTTAAAATTCTATTTAATCCTTTCAACACTAAAAATCTGTCTG
>OGMY01000221.1_pt1 | contig 23402 bp, 16 predicted proteins | sample 1573371 | NCBI WGS metagenome assembly OGMY01 (sample SAMEA2581879, study PRJEB24529) | metagenome | biome: Human gut stool | place: China | collected 2011 | reverse complement strand
CTCGTTTCCACTCACAAAGATAGTCGCGGTCTTGCTTTTCATAGAGGAAATATACAATAACCTGGCTTTATGTTACGAGAGTCAAGAGTTTTATCTTCCGGCTATCAAAACATATAAAGAATCATACGCAACTGCAGAAAAAATGCAAGACAAATATGGAATTTTACACGCAACCCGAGGATTAGGCAATGTTTATGCAATACAAGATGAGGAAGAAAAAGCATTATCTTATTATCAAAAAGCATTATCAATAGCACAATCTATCAAAGATTCATTGTGGGAAAATGCAATTTTTTGTGATATAGCAAAGGTATATGACGACCAAGGGTTATATATAGAAGCTAAAAAGCAAATAGATTTAGCCTTGAGATATGCTCCTTCTAACATTAATTTATCTCCTACTTACTTTTGGAAAGGAAGTATATTGTATAATCTCGAAGAAACTGATTCTGCTATTCACTATTTATCCCGAGCTAGTACTAAGGCCAATATTTATACTAAAGCTTCTATTTATCAGACTTTGTATGAAATAAACAAAGAAAACAAAAATTATGAACAGGCAATTCTATATAACGATACAGCTTTAACCTGCTATGACTCTATCCAGAAAATTATTCACCATACTGAAATTAACAATCTCATCAAAAAACACTCAATATATATATAAAGAACAAATAAAAAAACAATCACAACAAACAAAAGTAATATTCATTATTGGTGGATTAGTTACAATGTTTCTGTTTATCTATACTGTAATGTATATAAGCAATCGCAATAAAAAGACACATATACACTGGCAGCAGCTACTAATGAAGAATCAGACAGAAAAAGCCACATTAAAAGAAGAAATCAGAGCACTATCTCATGCCAATGAAATCAATGAACACAGATATGCAGATATATTAAATCAAAGAATAAAGTTATGGCATCAAAGTCTTCAGATATGCGTACGTCTATTCAAAACGACTACATCTTATAAAAAAATTCAATCAATAGAAACATCTAAAAACAAAAAAGAGAAAGAGATAACTCAAGAAGAGTTATCACTGATTTATCAAGAAATAAACGAAGCCTTCATTGAAGCGATGCAAGAGTTATTAGAACAATACCCTAGTCTAACACAAGACGATCTCTATTACTGCATACTTAACTACCTCCAATTATCCAATAATACAATCAAAGTTTGTATGAAAGCCGGAAGCCAGTCTGCACTGACTCAAAGGAAATATCGTATAAAAAAACAATTATCTGACCTTAGTTTCTCTATAATTTTCGATGCTAAAGGAGAAAGCAAGTAAATGAACACAATGCCCTGTTATCACAATTAGTTTTTTGTTATATATATTTTATAACACACTGATTACCAATAGCTATATATAATCACATTGTTATTATTTGTTATTGTAACATATAGCAAATCATCCTACTTTTGCTGAAAATCAATAACAATAAAACTATTATGAAACGAAATCTACTTTTATTCACATTCATGGCTCTTTGCTCTAGCTTTATCTTTTCAATGCCATCAGACACAAGAAGACAAATAAAAATGAAAGTTAGACAGCCGATAGAGCATCGCTCTACTAACCACCCCGATCCTGTGCGAGTGTATATAAACAATTCATTATTAGAGGTTGAATTTGAGCATCCATCCAAAGATGTAACAATCACAATCATTAATTCTGAAACAGGAAAAACAATCTACTATGAAAAGATTATATCTTTAGAGAAAGTCAGACTCATTGATTTATCCGAAGAAGATAAAAAGGCTGAATACGCTCTTGAAATATCAACATCTTCGTGGTTCACAACAGGAATATTTACAATAGATTGAAGTACACTATGAGACTTATTCCATACTACATATCAGCCATGCTGATGGTGTTATTCTATGCATCTTGCAACTCCCATCAAAGTTCCAAAGGTACCGAGAAAGATATAATAGCTGAATTTGATGGAGAAGCAATATATGCCAGTGAGATAAACACAATTATAAAACAAGAGCTTTACGACGAACTTTGCAGAATTCATGAAATCAAAAAGAAAGCTCTTGAGCAATTGATAAATGTCAAACTACTACAGAAAGAAGCCAATAAGAAACAGATGACTTATCAAGAATATATAGACGATTATGTAAACGCTCAAATAGAACAGTTCGGAATAGATTCTCTTTTAAAACGGTACAGGCTAGAATCAATTACAGAATTTCGAGGAAAAAGTATATATAGCGTAGCAGTAGATTCTCCCACCGGTAAAGCCACACGTTCATTTCACTTGAAAGGGACAATTGTCAACAATTTACTGGACTCACTAAAAAGGAACAAAAAGATAACTCAATATCTCTATCCTCCAAAGAGTCCAAGAGTTGACTTAGATAACCTGCATACCTACTATAGGGGTAATCTAAAATCAGAAGTTTCTGTCATTATAATATCTGATTTTGATTGTGAATCATGCATTAATGCTCATACTCTTTACAATTCAATATACGAAAAATATAAAGATAAAGTAAAATTCGGATATATCCACTATTCAACAATGCCAACATTCGCTGAAATAGCAAGTGACGCAGCGAACAAGCAAAATAAGTTCTGGGAATTCCAAGACTCATTATATGCATATAGAGGATATATTGATTCTACAGCCGTATTCAAAATTGCTCAAAATATGTCTATGGATATAAACAAATTCCAAAATGACATAGCAAGTAACGACGGGAAAAAAGCAATTGAAAACACAATCAATCAATTAGTGCTTCTTGGAGTGTATGCAACACCAACACTTATCATCAATGGACGCCTAATCGTTGATTCCAATTCAAAAGAAGAAATCTGTCATCTTATTGATGAAGAACTTTCAAAATAACATTATTAACGAATAAAAGAATGTATTATGAAGAAAATTATCTTTTTATGTTTCTGTGCTTTATTAGCATCTTGCACTTCAGATGAAGATCTGCAAGACATAAACACTAATGAGAAAGAGTTAGCAAACATGATCAACGACTATGAACTTGTCTTAAAAGGCTATTCTCTTGATGAATTAAAAAAGGAAAAAGATGAACTAACCCCAACAACACAAGAAGAAACTGTTGCAGAGCCATGGCTTATTAAAGCCATACAAGATTCTATTGCTCAAATCCAATTTTCCTATAACGACCGCACAAGAACAGATGCAGGAGCATACACAAGAGCAGTTGCCATGGAAGGAGTTTTTAAGTATGAAACGTGTGGTGGCTATCGCGAGTTTGTATATCTTATGGATTGTGAAGATGGTGGAGATACACATTCATCAGGAATAGGAGCAACAAGGGTAGATGGAAATGGAAATGTTGAATTCCACTTTTGCGTCATACCAGCTTCTCTAAGTCCACGTGGGGGTACTTTAGTTTTTTACCAACCAGATATAAAAAAACATACTGTAATTTTACGTCATCATGACAATGAAGATCATAATAATAAAAATCATATCACAGATAACGCAGGATTAGCTTCATTTGGGCCTTGTTATTTTGATAAGAATACGGGGTTCTATTGGAAAATGACTGGTAATCCAGGTGCCGGTAAAGTACCTTTTAACTATGGAGTACTTACTAAATATTTTGCTCCTGGACCTACTGCTATAGGAGTATTATGGATTGACGATGAAAACGGAAAGAATGCCAATCGTGCTATTATATGGGATCATAATCCAAACGGATTAGAATTACAGCCCGAAAAAGAGTATCAAGGTATTGTCCCAGGTAGAAATACAATATACTATATATATAATTCTCTTTGAGGTAGTCTAAACGATAATACTTCCAACGTATTTAGAGCTTTATATAATCTTTTACACAATAAATAGGTGCTGCATCTATTACGATACAACACCTATTTATCTTTATTATACTATATAAGATTATAATTCTACAATCTTATCCAACCTTACATTGTAAACTAATGCTGAATAAGGCTGCAAGTCCTTATTAGGACCTGTACCAGAACCATACGCACTTTGATAAGGAATATACAAAGTCCAAAAATCACCAACCACCATATGAATCAATGTGTAAGCCCAACCTGAAATCACTTCCCCGACATTAGGATCAGGAGAGCTTAAAACAAAGGTCGCTGGAGCATCAAAATCTGTAGGTGCCATTCCTGTATAAGTTTGTTGAACTACATCTCCATTAAAATAAGACATACGATAATGTGCACTTACTGTAGAAGTATATTTAGGAGATTCTGTACCCTCCCCTTTTTTTAACTTCTTTACATATATAGTCTGATTATTCGTTGGATCTGGAAAAGCATGAAGTTTCTCCGGATCATCATTATCCAAAGCCTGATTTTCAGGGCTGTTATAAACATTAGCTATCGAATCAACAAAAGCCACACCACGTGCCTGCCAATTATCGTAACGGCTAGTCTCTTCCGTTTCACTACAAGCAGTGAACGCCAAAGCCAGCAATACTAAGGAGAATAAATAGATCTTTTTACTCATTCGTTAAAGGTTTATTGTAAAGTTTTCAATAGAGAAGTGATGCTTACTCTGTCTGCGATGATGTTATTCAGTTCAGAGATAGCTACACGCTCTTGTTGCATGGTATCGCGGTTACGCAATGTCACACAGTTATCTTCTAATGTCTGATGATCGACTGTTACACAGTACGGAGTACCAATAGCATCCTGACGGCGATAACGCTTACCGATACTATCCTTTTCGTCATATTGGCAATGGAAGTGGAACTTCAGGCTGTCAATAACCTCACGGGCTTTTTCAGGCAGACCGTCTTTCTTTACCAACGGCATAACTGCCAGTTTCACCGGAGCCAAAGCAGCAGGCAATTTCAGAACCACACGGCTTTCGCCATTCTCCAATTGCTCTTCGCAATAAGATGCGCTCATGATGCTAAGGAACATACGGTCAACACCGATAGAAGTTTCGATTACATACGGAGTATAAGACTCATTCAGTTCCGGATCGAAGTATTTGATGCTCTTGCCGGAGAACTTCTCATGTTGAGACAAGTCGAAGTTAGTACGAGAGTGAATACCTTCCACTTCTTTGAATCCGAACGGCATCAGGAATTCGATATCAGTAGCGGCATTTGCGTAATGAGCCAGTTTATCGTGATCGTGATAACGATAGCTTGCATCGCCGAAGCCAAGAGCTTTATGCCATTTCAGACGGATTTCTTTCCATTTCTTGAACCAGTCTAGTTCAGTTCCCGGTTTTACAAAGAACTGCATTTCCATCTGTTCGAACTCACGCATACGGAAGATGAACTGACGGGCAACGATCTCGTTACGGAAAGCCTTACCAATCTGTGCGATACCGAAAGGAACTTTCATACGACCCGTCTTCTGTACATTGAGGTAGTTTACAAAAATACCCTGTGCAGTTTCCGGACGAAGATAAATCTTCATGGCTCCTTCGGAAGTAGAACCCATTTCAGTAGAGAACATCAGATTGAACTGACGAACTTCTGTCCAGTTCTTTGTACCGGAGATCGGGCATACGATTTCTTCATCAATAATGATCTGACGCAATTCTTCCAGATTACCGTCGTTCAGAGCTTTAGCAAAGCGAGTGTGAAGTGCGTCACGTTTTGCCTGATGCTCCAATACACGTCCGTTGGTAGAACGGAATTGAGCCTCATCAAAAGATTCGCCGAATCGCTTGGCAGCCTTCGCTACTTCTTTATTGATTTTATCGTCATACTTAGCCAGCTGATCTTCGATCAACACGTCAGCACGATAACGTTTCTTAGAGTCTTTATTGTCAATCAAAGGGTCATTGAATGCGTCTACGTGTCCGGAAGCCTTCCAGATAGTAGGATGCATAAAGATGGCAGAGTCGATACCGACAATGTTCTCGTGCAACAGCACCATGCTGTCCCACCAGTATTTCTTGATGTTATTTTTCAATTCAACGCCCATCTGACCGTAGTCATACACAGCGCCTAGTCCGTCGTAGATATCGCTCGAAGGGAATACGAAACCATACTCTTTGCAATGCGATACAAGCTTCTTAAAAACGTCTTCTTGTGCCATTTTCTTTTCTATATCTATTAATTTGAATTTGCTTTTTTCGTAAAAAGTGCCACAAAGATAGGGATTTATCTCATAAATAAGACAGGGAGGGTATTAATTTATCTTATTCCTGAACTTCTTCCTCGATTTCCGGTGCCACCATACGGTCATATTCTTCCCGCTCCTGCTCCCGGTCCGCTTTCTTCATTTCTTTGGTCAGCATCTCTTCGGGCATATACAGATTAAAAGGAATACGCATGCATTTCATTTTTTTCACTTCCCGGCTAAATTCAGGACAAGCCACGAAATAGACACGTGAAACGGACACCTTTCCTGGGGTTACCTGTTCGGGGCGTTCAAATCCCGGACTGGTCAGTGACGTATGGAATGTGCCAAGTCCTTCGATAGTAACCGGCTGTCCGATAGACAACAGACTACGGATAGCATCAACCATTTCCGTCAATATACCATCTATCTGCCCGCGATGAAATCCACTCCGTTTTTCCATGTACTCGGCAAATTCTCTATTCCGAATCGGATCTATCAGTTTTTTGGGTACACCATACCATAATTCTTTTCTTTCTCCCGATGTTAAATCGGCTTTTTTTCTCACTACATAAGGCACTGCCATCGTTTATACTCCTTTCTTTTTTCGTTTATACTCGCGTTCTATCTGACACCCGGGTGTCAACACCATTGAGACCCGGGTGTCAAGCATACCAACACCCGGGTGTCAGTGCTCATGAGACCCGGGTGTCAGATAAGTGTTGGCTGCAACAAAATTAAGTCTTTATTGCGAGAGAACAAAAGAATTCTTCTATATTTGTGCATCCCTACATTATACTAAAGAAAAACATAGAACTATGATTAAGATTCTTCTATTGATAGACTATTCAAGCGAATTTGACAGGAAACTGCTACGGGGACTTGTCCAATACTCCAAAGAAAACGGCCCCTGGCTCTTTTACCGACTACCTTCTTATTATAGCACAATGCATGGCGAACAAGGCATTCTGAAATGGGCGAAAGAATGGAAAGCCGACGCCATCATCGGTCAGTGGAATAACGATACGATCGATTTGCAGAAGGAGCTGAATATTCCGGTAGTACTACAAAACTACCATCACCGGAGCGTCACTTACTCTAATCTGACAGGTGATTATAAAGGTACGGGAAGAATGGCAGCCCAGTTTTTTGCCAAACGGATGTTTCGCAATTTTGCTTATTTCGGTGTTAAAGGAGTTGTTTGGTCTGACGAACGCTGCGAAGGTTATCGGCAGGAGGTAAAACGTATCGGAGGCGAATTTTTCAGTTTCGAATCGGATAAGCAGGAAGACGAGATAAGAATGGAAGTAAGCCAATGGTTGCAGGAACTCCCAAAGCCAGTCGCTCTATTTTGTTGTGACGATGCGCACGCCCTGTTCATTTCTGAAACTTGCAAAATGACGAATATTCCTATTCCGGAAGAAATTGCTTTATTAGGCGTGGACAATGACGAACTGATGTGTAATATTTCCGACCCTCCCATTTCATCCATAGAGCTCGAAGTAGAAAGAGGCGGATATTCTATCGGCAGACTCATCCACCAACAAATAAAGAAAGAACATGAAGGCACTTTCAATATTGTTATCAACCCCATCCGCATCGAACTACGCCAATCGACGGAGAAACACAATATCAAAGACCCTTATATTCTCGAAGTGGTGAAATATATAGATTCACATTACAGCTCCGACCTGACGATAGAATCTTTGCTTGCCAACATTCCGTTATCGCGCAGAAACTTTGAGGTGAAATTCAAGAATGCGATGAATACCTCTATATATCAATATATTCTGAATTGCCGTTGTAACCATCTGGCGGATTTATTGCTCACGACAGATCGGTCTTTAGCTGATTTGGCAATAGAGGTAGGGTTCAAAGATTATAATAATATCTCGCGCGTCTTTAAAAAATATAAAGGTTGTTCACCTCTTGAATATCGCCAAAAGAAGACTAGTCATATTTAATCTTCGTTTTTTGAATAGTACTTTTCGTTTTTACTATAAAAACTATTATAGAAACAACCTACTTTTGTCATAAAAGTTAATACTCTCTCAATTTAACGAAGAATGTATTAGCTATACCCAATCTTTGTTATATCCTTAAATAAATATATTCTAAAATGTCAAATACCATTCAAAAACACAGCAAAAGGAAAGCGCAGCTAACAATAAAGTTCGGATTTTCCAAACAGTTTTTTATATACTATATAATTATCTGCATAGGGTTCTGCACAGCTAGTTGTATAGAGAATAAACAAACTAATTCACTGCAATATAATACAAAAGCATGGAATAAAATAAAAGATTATTTCAATCCGCCAGTGATATATAAAGATAATTATGGAAATTATCGTTCCCCTCTGTTACTGAATAATGGAGACACTATCAAGAATGTAAATGATTGGAATAAAAAACGAAAAAAAATAAAAGATACATGGATGAATTTAATGGGGAAATGGCCTCCTATAATTAAAAATCAAAAATTTGAAATATTAGATACGCTTAAACGTGAGAACTTCTATCAATATCGTGTCCGCTTCTATTGGGTTCCTAATGAACAAACAGAAGGGTATTTACTAATCCCTGATAAGAGAGGGAAGAAGCCTGCTATTATTTCTGTTTTTTATGAACCTGAAACTGCCATTGGAATCGGTGGAAAACCTAATCGTGACTTCGCTTATCAACTTACTAAAAGAGGATTTATCACCCTGTCATTAGGAACAACCCAAACAACGAAAGAAAAAACATACTCCATATATTATCCGACGATCAATAATGCTTCTCTACAACCTCTATCAGCATTAGCCTATGCAGCTGCCAATGCATGGGAAGCATTAGCCAAAGTTCCTGATGTAGACTCTACTAAAATTGGCATTGTCGGACATTCATATGGAGGGAAATGGGCAATGTTTGCATCTTGCCTCTATGACAAATTTGCATGCGCTGCATGGAGTGATCCGGGTATTGTTTTTGATGAAACCAAAAGGGGATACATCAACTATTGGGAACCTTGGTATCTTGGCTATTACCCTCCGCCCTGGAAAGATACCTGGAACAAAAACGGATATACTAAAGCAAAAGGAATTTATTCGCAGTTACGTAAAAATGGGCATGATTTACATGAAATTCATGCACTTATGGCTCCCCGCCCTTTTCTTGTTTCCGGAGGCTTCTCTGACGGACCTGAAAGATGGATACCTCTAAATCATACAATACTCATTAATCGAATTCTAGGGTATGAAAACAGAGTAGCGATGACCAATAGAGCGAAACATGATCCTGATCCCGAATCAAATGAAATCCTTTACAATTTCTTCGAGTGGTATTTATGTTCCACTAGTTGACAAAAAACATTACATAATAAAAAATATCTTATGAAAAACTCAAAAATTAATTGCAGAGCCACTATCAATCGATTCATTTTGCTCTCTCTCACTTTATGCTATATTTCCACAGCATATTGTAGTAATAAGGAACAGGAAATAAAACAATTTCTCATTTATGATGCTATGTCATACATCGGCAAACCAGACTTAAGTTACTATGGTCTTCAGCCTGTTTATCTAATGTATGAAGTAACCTTGACAAAAAAACACTCCGATCATCCTTCAAAAGTCATACTTGACTTCAACAAAATCGAGAAACAAGCCAAACTTGCATCCTTATTTCCGAGAACTATGATTTCAACGGATATAGAACAATGGTATTACGAGCCTTCACTTACAGACCAGGAAATAGAACAAAGATTCGACACATTATTTAGTTACTTTAGACAAAATATTTCACCAAACATAACAATCGGCAACTATGGAGCCGCTCCTACAGCCTTATGTGTACACCGATACTACCATCCCAAAATGTCAGAAGATAGTATATTGATGACTTGGCGAAAAAGCAATAAAAAACGTTGGGCTGCACTCAAATATGCAGATGTAGCTCAACCCTCTCTTTACATTGCCGAGCCTAATATCGAATCTTGGATAAAAGATCTACAAATAACAGTAAAAGAAATAAAAAAGCACTACCCCAATAAAAAAATTATAGCATATATTTGGCCCCAATACTATGATAAAAAAGATAGTCCATATTATAAACAATTCATTCCCCCCCACATTTGGAAACAAATGCTAGAGGCTACTTATACATATTGTGATGGAAGTATCATATGGTCAAGTAGAACAGATGAAAATGATCAATCAGTATTCTGGGAGGATCTTCGGGTTCAACAAATCTGGGAAGTAACAAAACATTTTATCCATTCCCACAAAAGACAGATTGTGTTTCCTGAAAAAGAAAACTTGTCCATATTGACTTCTACTCCACAAGAATTCAATATATATTTAAACACAAATCACCCCCAATTAGCCCAATATGGAGTTCAGACGATACAAATGATTAATGAAAAAGATTTGGGAAACTGTACCAATGAAACTTTTGTTCTTGATGTAGACAAAGTGAAACAATTTGCCATACAAACTCCAAAATCCTCCAATACGCCTATATGTATTGCACCGATTAATAAAAAGAGTGATACATTAGATTATCAAGAAATTTACAAATTGTTAAAAAAAGACAATGGTAATCAAATATGGCAAATACCCTCCACAAGTTTAGGTAAACTAAGGCTTCATAATTCAAATATGCATGTCAACATGGGAAGTTGGGCAATAAATACAATGAATTCTCCGCAAGAGCCGGAAAAATTCACAGATGCCATTATCATAAATGCCCCTATCGTTGATAATGACACAATCACTTGGAAGAAAGAATTATACATTACTATAAAAGAAGCACAATTCAAATCTGAAGGAAAACCAATATATGTATATTTGCCAACCACCTCGCTTAATAACAATTATACAATAAAAGCAACGGAATGGAAAACTGCATTGAAAACCGCCCAACAATGGTGTAACGGTATAATAATACATGATATAAACAACAATCTACCTGACACGAATACAGCAATATGGCAAGAAAGTTTAAAATTCATAAAAGAAATGAAGAATACAGTAGATTAAACTTACGTTTTTTGAGGACTAGTCTGCGTAAAATCAAATCGATACCTTGATATATCAGGCTATATTTGCACTATTAGGATATCCAATCAATAAACTGCAATACCAAATTTAATACAAAATGAAAATGAAACTATTGAAAAGCAAAATTCTGCGAGATGCATCACGAATAAAATCTTTACCGATATGCATCTTTATGTTCTTTTTCCTTTTTACTCCCTTTGTTTATTCCCAGAGTAGAAAGCAAATAACAGGAAGCGTACAAGATGTTCAGGGAAACCCTCTTATTGGAGTTAGTATCTTGGAAACCGGAACATCAAATGGGACCATCACAGATATGAATGGTACCTACTCTCTCAATATAAGTTCCACAAATGCAACACTAAGATTCTCATATATTGGCTATGAAGAACAACTAATTAAAATACAAGGTCGAAATGTCATCAATGTAAAGATGAATGAAGAAACTAGTAATTTAGATGAAGTCGTAGTGGTTGGCTATGGGGTACAACGAAAGTCCGACTTAACCGGAGCTATATCTTCCATTAATGCAGCTGAGACTTTAAAAAAAATGCCTGCGGCCCAAGTAGCCGATTTGCTCCAAGGACGCATTGCCGGGCTTAGTATTGTAAACTCATCCGGAGCAGCAGGTGCTGCCCCTACGCTACGTGTCCGCGGTGTAAACTCCATAAAAGCAGACGGTGGCCCACTAGTCGTTATCGATGGTTTTCCTGGTGGTAACCTCAGTGCCATAAATCCCGCTGATATAAAATCTATTGAAGTACTAAAAGATGCCTCATCAACAGCAATATATGGTTCAAGAGGAGCCAACGGTGTCATCTTGATTACAACAAAGTCTCCTAAAGAGGGCAAATTATCAGTAGACTACAATGGTTATGTTGTTGCCGGAACACCAGCCGACAAACCTTCCATCATGCCCGTAAATGAGTTCGCCCGTATGGCCAATGATTGGAATCAGGCATATTATGGTAAAGACCTATATACAGAAAGACAAATCACTAATTTCACCAATGGATATGATACTTATGATTATATGGGAAATATCATCAATGATTACGCCATCAGCCATTCTCATGACATCAGCATCAAAGGAGGAAATGATAAAATGAGCTTCTTATTTTCCACTCAATATATTCATAATAAAGGAATTGCCGGCCATTCCACAAATGACAGATGGAACTATCGTTTAAAAGTGGATGCTAATATCACTAAAAAACTAAAATTTGGAGCTAATTTTTATGGAATGATTAATAGTGCTGCAGGAAATAACTTCTCCGGACAATACAGTCTACTCACTTTGGCACAACAATTTCCGCAAACTGTACTTCCGTATGATAAAGAAGGAAACCTCACCCAAGGAACTATCGACAATACCGGTATTTACAATCCAATAGGTTTCATTGATGAACAAAAAAGGAATAACAACGAGGATATGACTTTTAATAACTGGTTACAGGCATATATCAGTTATGAAATTATTCCCGGATTAACATTCAGAAATGAACAGCAAATAAATATAGGAAACCGTTTTTATGGAACCACAAGCAGCAAACAAAGTATGAATGGATTCCTAAAAGGAAAATCATTAGCTACATATTATGATGCAAATTCATGGGGGTGGCGCATGACAAATACACTTAACTATACAAAGGAACTAAACAAGAATAATCGTATCAACGCTACTATTGGTGTAGAAGAAAGCCTATCACGTTCATACATCATGAGGCAGACTGCAGAAGGATTAACTTCCGAAAGCATCGGCTGGAAAAATATGATGTTGGCAGAAACCAGCAAACTAGAAGACAATGAGGTTAGCAAGACAACAGCCATATCATATTTCGGACGAATCAACTATGTCTTAATGAACCGCTATATGGCCACAGTAACATTCAGAAGAGACGGTTCTTCCTTGTTGTCTTACGACCATAGATGGGATAACTTTCCTTCTTTCAGTCTGGCTTGGAATCTAAAAGAAGAATCATTCCTTAAAAATATTAATTCTTTAGACCAATTGAAACTAAGATACGGATACGGAGTTTCCGGAAATCAGGCAGTAGCAGCTTATTCGGCATATACACAATATGATGCAACAATAGGGAATGGCCAAATAGCTTATACGCTTGTCCCAGGTAATCCTATATTAAAATGGGAAAAAACACATCAACACAACTATGGGGTTGATGCAGCTTTTCTAAATGGCAGAATTTCATTCACATTCGATTATTACGACAAAAAAACAAAAGATGCCATTAATACTGTAGTTCTCCCGGCAGATACAGGTTTATCATCCGGACTAAGAAATGCTGCTGAAATCAGCAACAAGGGGTTTGAAATTACTTTGGGAATTACTCCGATTACAGCAAAAGACTTCTATTGGAAAGCAGACATTTCATTGGCTCATAATAAAGCTAAAATTGAAAAATTAGGAGATATAGATTCGGATTTCATGGAAATAGGCACAGGATGGGGAAATTCATTCTATCGTTACTTTGTAGGAGAACCGATCGGTGCAATCTACGGCCTTCAATCCACGGGAGTGTGGAGTACCGAAGAGTATAATAACCCTGATATTAAAAAACCAACTTCTCCTACAGTAAGACCCGGCTCTTACAAATATGTCGATCAAAACGATAGTGGAACTATAGATGCAGATGATTATGTCATTATCGGTAACGGGCAACCCAAATTCAATTGGGGAATGAATAATTCATTTACCTATAAAAACTTTGACTTAAATATTTTCTTAATCGGTTTTCATGGATTTGATATTTACAATTACCCAAGAGCCAGACTTACAAGTTCCTTATCTCCATTCCCCGAATTAGCCGAACGCTGGATTGCAGGCAAAAATGAGAATGCAATTATAGCCGGATTCGGTAAGGACCGGGACGCTATAACAAGCCCTGAAACGGTAGCATCATCTACATTTGTAGAAAAAGGAGATTTTGTAAAATTGAAAAGCATTACTTTAGGTTATAATTTCTCCAAAGGTTTATTATCAAAAATAAATCTAAGTGCAGCGAGAGTATATTTTTCGATAAAGAATGTTTGTACAATCACTAAATATTCCGGAAACGATCCTGAATTGTCAATAAGTAACCCTCTACGCCCCGGACTTGATATGGGAACTTATCCCAGTCAAAGAGAATATCTACTTGGCTTAAATGTTTCATTCTAAATACAAGAATACAATGAAAAAATATATATTCATACTTCTGACAAGTTTTTCTTTAGCTTCTTGCGTAGACTTATTGCAAGAACCGCAAAGCAAATTAACGCCTGCCACCATCGAGTTGACAGAACAAACTCTTGAAAGCATGACCAATGGGCTTTACAAAGATTTATGGGGAGAAAATTTCGGCTTTAACTGCCGGTTGGCATCACTCGCATTGGCTGGTGACGATATGACTTCAGGTGCTTTGGACAAAGTCAGGAATGTTTTGGACGATCAACTAAAAGTTCCAATAGATAATGCAGATGTGCTAAATTTATGGAAATATTTTTATCAAACAATATACTCTGCAAATAATATAATATATCTAATCAATGAAAACGAAAATCTCGACACCCAAATAAGTAATAAGTATTTAGGAGAAGCCTATTTCTTCAGAGCCTTATCCTATTTCTATATCGTAAGATATTGGGGAGATGCTCCTGCTATTACAGACCCTAACTCAAGTACAGACATAGATGGGAGTAGTAATATGCCACGTAAACCGGTGAAAGACATCTATGAAAGAATAATTCTTCCTGATTTAAGTAATGCAATCAACCTGCTACCATTACAAAGCCGTGACAATAACAATCAGGCTCCAACCACCTGGGCTGCCAAGACTTTGCTTAGTGACGTATATATAACCATGGCTGGATGGCCATTAAAAGAAGAGAATTATTATGCAGAAGCTGCTAAAACTGCAAAAGATATCATAGAAAATGGACCTTACGATCTGGTCGGTGAATATAAAGATCTTTGGATGAACACTAAAAAGACGGATAAAACTGAACATATATTCGCACTACAGCATTCACTATCTTATTTACCAAGCCAATATGGCATATCCTATCTTGGAAAAGAAGAAAATGGCTGGTATGACTATGTAGGTGATCCTGTATTCTTCAAAAACTTCCCTAATGACAAAAGAAAAGAATTCTGCTATATTACATCAACCGTGGATACTAAAGGAAATCGGATTGACTGGGAAGACTTTGATATAGGCGCACCTTTTATCCGGAAATACAGGAACTATGGAGGCTGTGGAACATACGGTATTGATGGAAACACCTCTACACGTAGTTCACTTTCAGAAGGTCTCACTCCTATTTACAGATTTGCAGACGTATTGCTAATTTATGCCGAAGCCAGCAATAAAGCAGAGGGTTCCCCCAACACTCTTGCATATAAATGTTTAAATAGAGTCAGAGACAGGGCATTTGGAGATCAAAGTCATCAATATGCAGGTTTAACACCAGAAAAATTTGCAGATGCGGTATTCGATGAATTTGGCTGGGAAAATGTATTTGAATTCAAAAGATGGTTCCAATTGGTAAGAACAGAAAAAGTAGACGAGGCTATAGGCAAGAATGCAGCAATTGGAGCGAGATTAAACGCTAATAAAGAGAATTATCTTTTCCCGATACCTGTAAGACAATGCGAACTCAGAGGTTGGAAAAACAACCCTGGCTATTAAGTAATTTATCACAAAATCAAGAACTATATGAAAACATCAGAGATTAAATGGTTGACCATGTTACTATTCACTACCATGCTGTTCATTACTGCATGTAGTGACGACACCATTCGTCCTCCTTATTTAGAAGAGGAAATTGAACCTACTCCGGAAACAAAAGAATTTGTTGTTTACGATGCGATGAGTTATAAGAATAAACCGGATCTTACATCGGATATGATCTCTAACATACGCTTAATTTATGAAGCTTTCTTGTTAACTAATGAAGAGATTGATATGGATAAAGTTGCTACTCAAATCAGTATCACAAAAACATCCAACTATCAAACTGTCAGCACTGATATTGAAGCTTGGTATTCAAACAAGACCGATGAAGAAATTAAAACCGGATTGAAAACCGTATTTGACGCTTTTAAAAAAGAAATTCCCAGTTGTACTGTCGGTAATTATGGTATACCTGTGAGCGATTTAAACGTTTTCAGATATAATAGAACTGAACCAGAAGAAGAGATTATTAAATTATGGAAGAAAAAGAGCGAAAGAAGGCTCTCTGCCGGTGAAGTTTCAGATGTTCTTTATCCCTCATTATATATAATGACTCCGGACGTAGATCAGTGGCTGAAAGATTTAAAAACGACAGTAGAATATATCAAAGAAAAATTTCCTGATAAAAAGATTATCGGATATATCTGGCCGCAATATTATAATCTCAAAAATAATCCTGACTATATGAAATTCATTCCTGCTGAAAAATGGGATAAGATACTGGAAGGATGTTATACATATTTAGATGGAGCAGTGATATGGTCGAATGGAAAAGGTGAAGATGGTGAAACTGACGTTGCGTGGAATGACACAAAAGTCCAGGCAATGTATAGTGCTACAAAAACATTTATCGAACGGCACAAAGCTAACATAAAATTAGACAAGCCGATAGGCGGTGGCGATGATGGCGGATCAGAGCCTACAGAATTCTATGTATATGGTTCATTAAATTTCCAGAATACTCCTTCAAATCTATTAAGCTATGGTATACAACCCATATCAGTAATCAGTGAAGCTAATGTTTCCGAAACAGAAAAGCAAGGCAGTGTATATCCTCCTGTCATCGACAAGATCAAGAATTTAGCAACTGATGCTACACATCCAGTTTGTATATCTATCAGTACATGGCATGCGGACCGTTCTACAGATAATAGTGCAATGATGTCACGTTTCCAAACTGTATATAGCACATTCAAAGATAACAACTCAAAAGTAACAATCGGGTATCGTGGCGTTGGTCCCACAAGCCTCACCTCTCTCAGAGTCACCAACTATACTCAATCTGATTTTCAAAGAAATGACTCATGGCAGAGATACGCGGTAGAACCCATGAGAGGAATCAGGGAATATGCGGATGTATTATATCCTGAAGTTACAATCATCAATGACGATTTGGATACCTGGAAACAAGATTGCTCCGCAGTTCTGGAAGAAGCTAAATGGAATAATCCAAACAAGAAAATATTCGCCTGTATCATGACTAATTATTTCAACAAGACAGGAACTATACCAGAAGACTATGAAGCTTTTGCCGATGCATACAAGCCAATCAAGGAAGCTACCTGGTTGAATGCTCTTGAATATTTGTACCGAAGATGTGATGGTATTGTCATTATCGGTAATTGCCAAAAAAATGACCCTATTGAATATAGTGAAGACTTAGGTCTCATGAAGGCTACAAAAACTTTCTATGAAAATCATAAAAATATTATCGACAAGACATTACCCGAAGAAGAAAAGCCTACTACTGATAACCTAATTACAAATGGCGGATTTGAAGATAGTATAGAACCATCCTCCACATTGCCTGTCGTACATACGAATAGTCTTGTCCGCCCCCTAAGGCTTAGTGGTTTCTTTGATACTACAGCACAAAAAACATTTCCTACTGTAGATGGCACCGTTACTGTTCCTGATAATGTCTGGTTCCATAGATGCAACAACAATTCATGGTTCTGGTTTACCTATATTGATGATATGTCCATTGCCTATACAGGTGGTGGAACTCCAATCTCACATTCTGGTAATAAATCCGTAGTCATTTATATAGCAGCCAATGCGGATGCTGCCAAATACAGTAGTCATGCCAATAATTTAGAACACCTCCAGGGAGTTGCACAACGTTTATCCCTAGACGATAGCAAAAAATACAAACTACAATTTTTCTATTATCGTCCAAATCTTGTTTGGGGTACAACAGATGTTGCTGCAAATATAAACCATGCAGAAAAAATAGTCGTGGGAATTGTGTCCTCAACAGAAGCAAACGTAAATACAGACTATACATATGAAGAAGTTATCACGTTAGAGAAAACAGAAGGTTGGAAAGAATATAATATTACTTTTGATCTTCCCGATATCATCCAGAAAAATCCAGGTAAGAGTTTTGAAAAATGTGCCATATTTTTCAACATAGTACCTGAGATAGACAGTGCACAAAAAACACTGAAAACATTAGTTAATCTGGATGACATCAGTTTAACAGAGACGAAATAACAGAACATTCTTTAATTACAGTTTAATATAAATGGAATCTTAATTTATTTATATTAAACTGTAATATTGTTCATCTTATCCGACAAAAACATGAATAAAATTCTTCTAATATTATTTTTCATTGGAAACATATTAAATACTACCATCATACGTGGGCAGAATACTTGTCCTCTAATTCCATATCCACAAAGCAGTAGCAGGATAAATGAAACATTCCAACTATCAAGCAGATGTGTTATTGTATATACCGAAGAGTTTGAATCCCAAGCTTACCTTTTACAGAAAGAGCTTCTCCGATATACTTCAATCGCTGTAAGTACACTTCCTGATAAAGCAACTCTAGATTCAAATATTGTATACAATGTTATTAAACTTAAGAAAGACTATAAATTCAAATCAGAAGGATATTCTTTAAAAATGCACACCAAAGACATAACTATTACTGCTGGACAACCAAGCGGAATGATAAATGGTGTCATGTCTTTAGTTCAATTAACCAGATTATCCACGTTACAAAACACCCTTGTACCTATCGAATGCTGGGAAATAGAGGACAGCCCTTTATATGCCTGGAGAGGTTTTATGTTAGATGAAGCCCGTCATTTCTGGGGAATGAAAAAAGTAAAACAGATTTTAAACTGGATGGCCCTTTATAAACTAAATAGGTTCCATTGGCATCTAACCGACTCCCAAGGTTGGAGAATAGAAATAAAAAAATATCCCAAACTAGCTCTCATTGGAGGAATCGGCAATTATGGAGAAGAATACACTCCTGCTCAATTCTACACACAAGAAGAAATAAAAGAAATCGTAACTTATGCTCTAGAACGAAACATCCACATTATACCTGAAATCGATATGCCGGGACATGCATCTGCTGCTTCTAAAGCATATCCAGAATTTAGCGGTGGCGGTTCTCCTAAATATCCTGGATATACCTTTAACCCCGGGAAAGATTCCGTATACACTTATTTAACGGACATCCTAAAAGAAGTAGATGCGCTGTTCCCCTCGCAAGTAATCCACCTTGGAGGAGATGAAGTACATTATGGCAATCAGGATTGGAATACTAACAAGGATATCCAAGACTTGATGAAACATGAAAAAATGAAGAATTTAAAAGACGTAGAAAATTACTTTTTCCAAAGGATGGCTGATTCTCTTCTGCTTATTCATAACAAAGTTGCAGCTTGGGACGAAGTAGCTGATTCCCAATTATCTCCTGAACATACCATCGTATTTTTCTGGAGACAGAATAGACCTGAACAACTCCAGAAATCATTAGATAGAAAATTTAATATTGTATTATGTCCACGATTACCAATGTATCTTGATTATGCACAAGACACTTTACAAGTACATGGAGTTGACTGGAGAAAATTTTCATGCAACTCTTATCAAAAAGTATATTCTTTCAGTCCACAAGATATACCAGTCAAATATCCTAAAAATTGTAACATACTAGGAATACAAGCTAATCTATGGACAGAGCGTATTGAAACAGAGGACAGACTCGATTATATGCTATTTCCTCGGATAGCAGCACTAGCAGAAAATGCATGGACAAAGGAAATGAATAAGAATATCAATTCTTTCAATATACGTCTAAAAAAACAATTTGATTTATATAAGAAAGATCATATCTACTATTCAGATCCTTTTACCCCTAAAGAGACCGGAGAACCAGTTAGATAAAATCAACAATCAAAAAAATGAGCAGAGTTAATATTTACACGTTTCTATTTTGTACGACATTCCTTGCAATAGGATGTTATGCTCAACAGGCATCTTATCCCAAATCAAAGATATTACAAAAAAACTTTTCCAGCAATCTTAAAGATCAATTAAGAGAACTAGAAAAAGATTCTTTCGTACAATATTTAAACGAATGCCGGGAAGAATGGAAGAACAATCCCTACAGACCAATCTATCACTTTTCTAGTCCAGAAAGTATTTTACACGATCCTAACGGTTTATGCTATTGGCAGGGGAATTGGCATTTATTTTATCAATATTTGCCCTCTAAAGATTTTAGACAACACTGGGGACATGCGGTCAGTCATGATTTAATTCACTGGAAAGATCTGCCCATAGCTTTATATCCCAGCCCGGAAAACATGTGTTATTCCGGTGCCACCCTAGCCGAAAAAGACAAAGTCATAGCTATGTATTATGGAGTTGACTTAGGAGATATTGTGGCTACATCCAGCGATCCGTTATTACTAAACTGGAAAAAGGTAGCAACACCGGCCATTCCAAGAGTAAAATCAGGAGAGACTCTGCCATACTATGTGTTTGACCCTGCCATTTGGAAAGAAGACAGCATATACTATGCCGTGACGGGAGGACGGACAAATACAGGTCCCGGTAACAAAGCGATGCGATCAACTTCTCTTTTTTCTTCACAAGACTTAAAAATCTGGAAATACGAACATAACTTCATGAAAAATGAATGTTTCTTACCACCAGGAGAGGATGCTTCATGTCCATACTTTTGGCCAATAGGAAACAGATATATCTTTTTATTTTTTAGCCACACAACCGGTAGCCAGTATTTATTAGGAGACTACAATAAAGAAGAACATTGTTTTTATCCAACATTTCACGGACGTTTTAACTTCATGTCTTTTCTCCCCGGAGGAGTACATGCTCCAAGCGCAACAAGTGATGGCGAAGGAGGAGTCATAGTTATACATAACATGCATACAGGCAAAAAATCTCCCGGCTGGAGAGGTATTACAACACTTCCGAGAAAACTCACATTAGACAAATGTGACACAATCAACATACAACCTTATGGAGATTATAAATCACTCCGCACCCACCATCAACATATAGATAAGACCCATCTACCGGCAAACAAAGAAATCATAATCGATAACATACAGGGAAATGCACTTGAAATCAAAGCTGAGATCAATATAAAATCTTCGCCAATGATAGAAATGAATGTTCTACGTTCACCTGATAAAGAAGAATTTACTTCTATCAAATTTTTCAAAGATAGAGGGGTTGACTTAGTCAGAACAAATCCTGCACTGAAAAATCAAAGATGGAGTTTGATTTCACTTGAAACCGCCCACTCTTCTATACTTCCGGATGTAATATCCAGAGCACCAGAACTCGCTCCTGTATATCTTAAGCCGAACGAAACGCTTAAGTTACATATATTTATAGACAAAAGTATTATTGAAATCTTTGTTAATGACAAACAAGTAGTAACAACCCGAGTTTATCCAGGCAAAAAAGAAAGTGTAGGGATTTCTCTAAAATCACAGGGAAGAGATGCTACTCTTATTAGTATGGATGTCTGGCAGATGAAAAGCATATACAAAGAGTTACAGAATGATTTTATAAAATAATACTTGATAAGAATACGTTTTTTGAATATGATTTTTCGCTTTTTCATCAATCCATAAACCAAAGAAAGCATACTTTTGCTTTAAATAATTACTCAATAGAACACAGTTACTATGAAAAATAAGAACCTATCAAACGAAAAAAAGACCTACTACATCTCAATAGCCATTCTAGCCGGAATGTTCTTTATTTTTGGATTTGTATCCTGGGTCAACTCCATACTCATTCCTTATTTCCGTATATCCTGCGAACTTACACATTTCGAATCCTACTTTGTAGCATTTGCTTTCTACATTGCCTATTTTGTGATGGCTGTTCCGTCAGGGATACTATTAAAGAAAGTAGGCTTCAAACGAGGAATCATGTATGGCTTTATGTTAACTGCATTAGGAGCCTTCATATTTGTTCCAGCCGCTTTAGCTCGACAATTCGAAATTTTCCTGATCGGTTTGTTCTCCATAGGAACAGGTCTGGCAATCCTGCAAACGGCAGCTAATCCGTACGTAACCATTATTGGTCCGATTGACAGTGCTGCCCGTCGTATCAGTATCATGGGTATATGTAACAAGTTTGCCGGAATTATCTCTCCTCTCATTTTCGCTGCATTGATTCTAAAAGCTGATGACAGCGAACTTTTTGCCCTGATAGAATCAGGTACACTGGATACAATGACCCAAAGTGTTATGCTTGACGAACTGATACAACGTGTCATCGTTCCGTATACGATACTAGGAATACTACTTTTATTAGCAGGCATCGTCATTCGATATTCTGTCTTACCCGAAATTAATACGGATGAACAAAATGCGACAGACGACAAAGAAAGCAGTCATAGTAATCAGAAAAACATTTTTGGTTTTCCATACCTTATTTTAGGTGCATTGGCTATTTTCTTTCACGTAGGAACACAAGTGATAGCCATTGATACCATCATCAATTATGCTAATTCCATGGGTATGGATCTATTGGAGGCAAAAGCATTTCCCTCATATACTCTGGCATGTACGATGATCGGTTATATATTGGGAATCATCGTAATTCCTAAATATATCTCACAGAAAAATGCACTGATTATATGTACAGTACTAGGACTATTCCTTTCATTCGGAGTTGTATTTGCCGACTTCAATGTAACCCTTTTCGGCCATCAAGCCAATGCCTCCATCTTTTTTCTCAATGCATTAGGTTTTCCAAATGCACTGATTTATGCAGGTATCTGGCCGTTATCCATTCATGGTCTGGGAAAGTTTACCAAAACAGGTTCCTCACTGTTAATCATGGGACTCTGCGGAAATGCAATCCTTCCGTTAGTTTATGGTCACTTTGCTGAAATATACGATTTACGTATCGGCTATTGGGTATTAATCCCCTGCTTCCTTTATCTTGTATTCTTTGCTGTCAAAGGACACAAAATCACTTCATGGAGATAAAAAACAAATGAATAAACCTCAAACAATATAAAATGAAGAGACTAATCATTCTAAACGGACAACTCATCTTTCCTGATCGCATAGATACGGGCAAGGCATTGATTTGCAAAAACGGAAAGATCGAACAAATCCTTGCCGACAAAATGCTTGAGATAAACCCGGACGACCAAATAATAGATGCCAAACAACAATATGTATCTCCTGGTTTTATCGATATGCATGTTCATGGAGGTGGCGGACATGATTTCATGGACGGAACAGTAGAGGCATTTCTAAGAATAGC
>OGMY01000169.1_pt1 | contig 26796 bp, 20 predicted proteins | sample 1573371 | NCBI WGS metagenome assembly OGMY01 (sample SAMEA2581879, study PRJEB24529) | metagenome | biome: Human gut stool | place: China | collected 2011 | reverse complement strand
GGAAGATACCGCGGTAGGTCACCGCAGGTTCTCCGTCTGTATACTGTCCCGGCTTTACATATACATTCTGTTGCTTTCGGATAGGGACGTCTGCCCACCAATACCAAGGAGATACCCCCATTTGTTCAGACAGTTCATAGATACCATAGATCGTACCGCGTCTGTCGCTGCCGATGATAACCACTGCTTCATCTACTCCTTCACAGGGATTGGTGACAACTTGCAGGATATATTTCTCATTTTTCCGTTCCAGCTCTTTTTTATCTATTTTGTTTGCAGCTATCAGTTTTTTTACAAAAGGAGTACTATAGGTACCTACAATGACACAGTGTTTCGAACTTACGTTTGTTAAGAATTCAGGCTTCGTTCCGCATACTTGCAGTATATCTTGTTGAAGATTGCCGACAGCTATCATTACCCCTTTGTCTTCGGAAGAATCTACATATATCGGACAAGGAACTCCTTGGGATATCAACGGAAAATGATTATCGGTCGGTGTGAATACTACGAATTGTTCAGCGGCAAATGCTGCTATACTCACAACAGAGAGGTAGAAGAATAGAAATAATCTTTTCATGGTTTCAATATTTAATAATTTGTTGTTAATCATTGATCTTACGTTTCACTGTAACCGGATATTCTACTTTGTAGATAATTGGTAATTGAAAAGTATATAACAGCAGGCTCAAAATGATGCAAATATCCTTCTTCATAAATACTATATTTAATGAAATTATCTTCTTTGTGTCTTAAATTCCAAAAATGGTTTATTTTTTGTCTGTACTGTGACACGATGCAAAGATAGTTGGTATTGATAAGAACGGGCTTTGGGTATGTTTCAATTATTTATACTGTTGATACCAATTTACTTTTTCTTGAAGTTTTTTCTTCGGAGATAAAATGAAGAAGTGTGAACAAACCGGTTTGTTCAATAAATGTTTTTGATTTTGTTTCAAAATCTTTTTGTATTGTATCTATGAGGCTGTCGGATGAATAATGATGGTTAATGTGTCATATTCCGTATTAATAAGATTGGTATGTGATGCGTATAATATAAGTTGGTTAAACAAGAGTAAGTAGAGATTTTAATGATCTTGAGAATATCGGTAAGCGTCAATTGCATTCTTAACCGAACCGTGTAACAGTAACAATTTTTGTGCATGGTCATGATTTAATCCTAGTTCCTCCATAATCATCCTGGTGCCTCTTTCTACCAGTTTATGATTATTAAGCTGCATGTTTACCATTTTATTTCCTTTCACCCGTCCTAGTTGAATCATGACGGAGGTGCTAATCATATTCAGAATCATTTTCTGTCCGGTGCCCGATTTCATCCGGGAACTGCCTGTCACATATTCCGGCCCTACAATCATTTCAATGGCGACATCCGCTTCTGCCGCCATTGGAGAATCGGGATTACTGGTGATACAACCTGTCAGGATACCGTGTTTACGGGCTTCCCGTAAAGCACCGATTACGTACGGGGTAGTGCCGGAAGCGGCAATGCCGATGACGGTGTCTTTTTCGTTGATCTGGTGTTCGACGAGTTCTTCCCAACCTCGATTTTCATCATCTTCGGCTCCTTCTACCGGATTGCGCAGGGCTGTATCGCCTCCTGCAATCAGTCCGATAATCCAGTTGGGAGACATTCCGAAAGTAGGAGGAATTTCGGAAGCATCCAATACTCCCAGGCGACCGCTTGTGCCGGCTCCCATATAAAAGATGCGTCCGCCTTGTTTCATGCGGGGTACAATCTGATTGACAAGCTCTTCAATTTGTGGAATAGCCTTTTGTACGGCTAATGCTACTTTCTGATCCTCACGGTTGATATCTTCTAATATCTCTCGCACAGATTTCTTTTCCAGATGATCGTAAAGTGACGGTTGTTCGGTTATCTGCATTTTTATAATTACTGGTTATAAATTACAATAGGTAAAAGAATTATTGTTGATGGTATTGAATCAGCCCTTCCATCGGACTTTGAAGAATCTTACCGATCTGAATACCTGTTGTTTGCGCAGCCTCCTGCAAAATCTCCTTGTAACAGTGAGCTACGGAACCAATAAAATGTACCGGATATTGCTTATAATCATATTGCATCACGTTTCTGCGGAGAAAAGCGATAAAGCTGTTGAGTACTAGTGAACGGATAGCCGGTTCTTCCAAGTGCTGTGCAAGGAAAGGGGAGAGACTGGCCAGAAAACGGTTCGGGAAAGGCTGGCGATAAACCCGGTCGATGATTTCGGGAGCCGTCAGGTCGAACTGTTTTAAGAAAGCTTCTTTGATGGCGGGTGGAAGCTGGTTTTTCAGTACATCGCCTACCAGTAGTTTTCCTAAGACTGCGCCGCTTCCTTCATCTCCCAGGATGAATCCAAGAGGGGAGATGTTGTTGACAATCTCTTCACCGTTGTAGAAACAGGAATTGGAACCTGTGCCGAGGATGCAGGCAATCCCTGCTTCATGTCCGCATAGTCCGCGGGCAGCGGCAAGCATATCCGAGTTGGCTTTGATATTTCCGATGACAGGCAGGCTGTCGGCGATGGCCCGCCGGAGGACGGGAGCCTTTTCGGGAGTGCAGCCTGCACCATAAAAAAAGACGGAGTTGATCGTTCCTTCCGGTAGTTGTGGCAGAAGGGAATGTGTCAGCTCTTGTTGAATTTCTTCTTCTGATTGGAAGAAGGGATTAATTCCCTTCGTTCCCATTCGTTTGATTGGGGTGTCGTTGAAAACGATGCACCAGTCGGTTTTTGTAGAACCACTATCTGCAATGAGTATCATATCTTTGAGTTTTTTATTGTTTCTTTCCGAAAGAATCTTCCAGTCGGTTGCGAATCATTAATGAGGCGACGATACCGGGCAGGGTACAAATACAAACCCAGATAAAGAAGTTTGTGTATCCGAGATGTTCCTGTATCCATCCGGCAGGCATACCGGGAATCATCATGCCCAGTGCCATAAATCCGGTTCCGATAGCATAGTGTGCCGTTTTGTGTTCACCTTCTGCTATATAAATCAGATATAGCATATAAGCGGTAAAGCCGAAACCATACCCCAACTGTTCGATCGCTACACAAATGGCTATAAATATAGGATTGTCCGGGGTGGCGGCAGCCATCCATACATATAATAGATCGGGAATGTTGATGGCTAATGCCATGGGTAATATCCATTTCTTGAATCCGTCACGGGAAACGAGGAAACCACTAATGATTCCACCGAGCAATAAAGCTATGACACCTATGGTACCGTAGATCATTCCGACAGTTGCTGTGGATAAACCCAGTCCACCTTTATCGGTCGTATCCAGCAGGAAAGGAGAAGCTATTTTGGCTAACTGTGATTCTCCCAACCGATAGGTGAGGAGGAAAAAGAACATGAGACCGAGGTTCTTTTTCTGAAAGAATGTGACAAAGGTCAGGAGAAAATCCCCCAACAACTTACCCGGTGTGAGTCCGGGACGTTTAATGTCCGAATCAGGATGGGGGAGGATAAGTCGATGATAGATAGTAAGAGCCAGAAATAATCCGGCAAGGAGGTAGAATGTAATACTCCATGCCAAGGGAATATTGTTCTGTGATGTTTCCAGCCATCCTGCCAGCATGACTAGAATTCCCTGCCCGAAAATATTGGCAAGCCGATAAAACGTATTTCGAATACCGACAAAGAAAGATTGTTCTTTATTATTGAGCCCGAGCATATAGAAACCGTCTGCAGCGATGTCATGCGTAGCGGAACTGAACGCCAACAGCCAGAAAAAAGCAAGAGTCAACTGTACATAATGAGCAGTCGGAATAAAGAAGGCTATTCCTGCAAATCCGGCAGCGATGAAACCTTGCATGGCAATAATCCAGGCACGCTTCGTTTTCACCAGGTCGACGAATGGACTCCATAGCGGTTTGATAGTCCAGGGAAGATAGAGCCAGGAAGTGTATAAGGCTATTTCCGTATTGGATAATCCTAAACGCTTGTACATGATAACAGCAATCGTCATTACCGCTACGTATGGCAGCCCTTCTGCGAAGTAGAGGGTGGGTATCCAGCTCCAGGGATTTCTTTTTATAGTGGGGGTTGTCATGGTATTATTCTTTTTTATTGATATTGTTTCTCGAGCGTACTGCCGGGGTAATAGTGAGACAGTATTTCTTCATATTTGTAACCTTGCTCTCCCATTACGGCAGCACCAATCTGGCAAAGTCCTACTCCATGCCCCCATCCGGCTCCGGTAAGGATGAATCGTGAAGGGATTTTATCCTCTTTATGTCCTTTTTCCTCATATTCCTTGTCTACTACGAAGGCGGAACTATACAGATGAGAAGTAGATAAGGTACGGCGTATTTCCAACTCTTTTCCAATGATGAGTGTCCGTAAGGTTCCTACAATCTTTAGTCGGACAAGACGTCCGGATGTTCCCCGTTCTACAGGAATTAAATCAATGATTTGTCCGAAATCAATCCCTGAACGTTGATGAATCAGTTCTGAAAGCTCCTGCTGCGAATAACTGACTTTCCAACGATAGAAGTCTGCCGTTTCCTGATCGTAGTTGTTTAGTACTTGGCTTAGAATTTTCTTATCCTGCGTATTACAAAAAGCAACAGGTGAGGTACGTATCCATTTATCAGCTTCCGCCTCTATGGTCAAATCGGGAAGTTGTTTTTCAGTCTTGCTATCCCGTTGTCTGATTAGATAAGGATGCTTTACGTTTTCCCAACAATTTTGGAACTCTTCAAAAGCTCCGCCACAACATTTAGAGAAACGGGCATCACAAATTGCTCCTTTATACATCAGTACTTCCCCCTGCGTGGCGGAGACTGCTTCGATGGCTTGTGGTGTTGAGGCTCGTGTAATTCCCTGATAACGCTGGCAATGATCATCGGCACATACATCGAAATTTCTATGTGCTTCATGGTCATACCACTTAATAAATGAAGAATTAGGAATGAAGAATGAAGAATTGGCTGCGCTGTCTTTTTGCAAAGTTCTTTTAAATTCTTCATTCTTCATTCTTAATTCTTTATTTTTTTCGAGTAGCCAGCTTCGGGAGATGACGGCGTGAGCCTTTAGTAGTTCTAAAGAAGCTGTTGCGCTCATCTCTGATGAAATTACACTGGTAAGATATTCTTCAATGGAAATCACATTGATGGCGGTTAGTTGTTCTCCTTCGATGATAATCTTTAATTCCCCTTTGAATTTCTGGACTTCTTTGCGTTCCCAATGGAAGTTGATTCCGATGGTCACATCTTTCAGTTCAAAGAAAGCATGTGCATTTTGTGGAGGAATGAAGGATAATTCGTCGTACTCTTTCCCTTGCCAATGAATCTTCCCATCCTGATAAATAACTTTCTGTGTTCCGGAAATTTTCGTTCCGACAGAAGAACTAAATTTCACCGGGAAAGAGAATTCAATCTCTTTCCCGGAAAGGATACCGACTGTTATTTGAGGTTGAGTCATAATACAGCTTTAATACGTTCTAGTATTTTTTGCAGTTTTTCTTTGGATATAGATACTTCCCGATAGATATCATATACTTTTTCAGGAGTCAGTTTCTTCATATCCTCTTCACGTACTATAGGGAATATGCCGTTCATTTCAGCTATAGCAGGACTGATGAGAATTTGTTCGTCTCCTTTTGCGTAATAGCAGTCGGGACGATGTTTGCTGCGTAAGAAGATAATACAATTGTAAGGGTGTTCGGCCACTGACTCAAATTGATCGTCGTAGTTCTTTCCAAAATGCTCTTTGGTGATTTCCAAACCATACCAGGCAAGAATATTCATCATTGGTTCTTTTCCGTTATTATTGGCAGCTAAGATGTCGTAAATCAGATGAAAGGTTTTCGACATTGTTTTCTTATTTTTCGCCTGAATCCTGATGAAACTGTACGGGAAATCTTCATAACTAATTCGCACCTTGTCGTTATCTATTAAATCTATGTGATCGTAATATGATCCCTGCATACTTTCCTCTTTACTGCAAGCTTGAAAATGGGCATGATCGGGAGCGGAAGCTCCACATTCCGGTCCATTATACAAAAGGAAGTATTCTCTCATTATGTCGGTGAATTCTATCATATCTTTAAAACGCCCGGCTATGGATTGCGACTTGTGTTCCTTATCTACAATTGTAAAGTGGTGTTTAAATATGGGATAGGGATTAACCAGTATCTGATAATTCCTATAACTGATGAATTCTTGTTCCTGCGGTCGGTTTGTTTGGCAGAGGAAGCAAGGCCGTGAGTGAATGGAGGCAGTATCTGTCTGTGCGGTAGTCGAAAGAATACGTTTCGGATTAAGGAATAGGTTCGCATCTAAATATTGCTTACCAAACCATTTGGATATTTCTTTTGTTCGTGACCGATACTGTTTCAATGCCTGGTAATTCTCTTTGGCTAGTTCCCAAGAAAGAGTTTGCTTTTGGAATAACCGTTCGATACTTTGCTGAATTTTCTCTAATGTCGTTTCTTGTTGCAGGATGCGCTGTTCCAATTCCCACGTACGAAGTCGGTCTTTATATAGATTATTCTGGTTGATTTTCTCAACAGGCAGTGCAGCATCCGAGTTGCCTTCCCAACGGCGGCAAAGGTAAATCACGTCGTATATTCTGCCTATCTGATAATCGTGTGAAATTTTCAATCCAAGGGCATAATCTTCTCCATAGCTTGTGTTCGGGACTTTGATTTCCCGAAGAATGGGCGTGTAGAATGCACGGGGAGCTCCCAGACCGTTGATACGTAATGCATTATTTCGTCCGTTGTCGGGTGTCCATTCCTTATGATCGATGATGCCGGGGGCAATTTCCTGCATATCAAAGTTAGTCATCATATAAGTGCCGATTACCATTGCACATTTCTGTTTATAGAAAGTATCAATGATGATTTGCAGGCTATGTTCGTCTTTATACACGTCATCGCTATCAAGTTGGACGGCAAACTTTCCACATTTCTCGTGATGGATACCTATGTTCCAACATCCGCCTATACCGAGGTCATTTCTTTCGGGAATGACGTGAATCAGGCGCTTGTCCGAACTAAGTTCACGGAGAACTTCACTGGTCCCGTCTGTCGAATGATTGTCGATGACAATGACATTGAACGGAAAGGTCGTTTGCTGGTTCAGTGCCGAGCGTACGGCATCTTTGACTGTACGAATACGGTTGCGTACGGGTATAATGACAGAAGCTTCATACTCAAAAGTGTGGGAAGAAAAGTCTACAGGACGGAAGATAGGATAAAGATATCCGCCAATTTCCTTCAAATGGTTGGTGCATGCCTGTTCCATTTCGATCTGTACCTGACGGTTTTTAGGGTCTACATAATCGAACTGCTTCTCACCGCTTTTCCGCTTGTCACTTTCTACTTCGGTATATAGATATTCGTTGATATGTACCAGTTTGCTCTTTTGGGATATTTTGAGTCTCAAATCATACAAGCCTGCATATTGATATTCCTCTTCCGTATTTTCTATAACTTCCTTGAATGCGTTGGCATTGAACAGTAAAACCGAGCCGAAATTGAAGTCGTCACGCAGGCTACCGGGTTGGTAATCAATGACCGGAGCTGTTTTTTGCACACCGTCTATCTGTTGGTAATGGTCTGCATATACCATGCCAGCTTGGGTCATTTCCATTACTTGAACCATTCTTTCAAGAGCGAACATGCCTATTTTTAGTGCAGTGTGTTTGGTATAGAGCAAGGTATATGTTTTATCAGAATGTTCTGCAATAGCTCGCATTGCTTGTGTAGACTGCATTTTTTCTACAGAGATGAGTTCGCATCCGGGAATACAGACATTGGTAATTGGCGATGCCAATAAATAAATTTTGTCTACCAGCGTCGATGCACGTAACTCCTTAACTGTTTGCACAGTTTCTTCCAACCGGCTGAAAGGAAGAAAACAGTTGATTGTTGTTTTCATTATTTTACTTTTTGTTTTGTAGTATGAGTTGTGTAAGATGTTTCTTTGTCTTGTCTTTTGATGAACAAACAAAGTCCAAGGAATGTGAACAGGGCATTGATTATCAACAACTCGTAACTAATTTGGTAACCGTTGAGCCATGCTTCCGAATTTCTTTGAAGGATATAGCAAAGAATAGGAGAAGCGATAGCTACCAACGGAATATATTTATCATAAACTTGTTTCTTGGTGAAGATGCCAAAAGCGAACAGTCCTAAGATAGGGCCATACGTATAACTGGCCAATGTGTAAATCGCATCAATCACACTCGTGTTGTTCAGCAGATTGAATACGAAAATGACTGCTCCCATCACAACTGCCATACCGATATGTACATGTTTGCGTATTTGGCTAAGTGCCGCCTCTCCTTTTTTCTGTGCATGTAAAATATCTACAGTAAAGGAAGTGGTCAGTGCCGTCAAGGCAGAACCCGCTGCAGAATAGGCGGAGGCTATCAGTCCGATAATGAATAATATTCCGACTATGCCGGGAAAATAATTTCCGGTAGCAATCATCGGAAACAACTCGTCGCTTTTTTCCGGATTCCCAATGCCTTGCTGTGCTGTAAACGTATATAACAGTACTCCTAGCATCAGAAAAAGCAGAATGACAAAGAACTGTGAGATTCCACTGGTAATCATATTCTTCTGTGAGTCCCGGAAGTTCTTGCAGCTAAGATTGCACTGCATCATATCTTGGTCGAGCCCGTTCATGGCAATAACGGTGAATACTCCTGCCAGGAATTGCTTGAAGAAATATCGTTTGTCATTAACATCGTCAAAAAAGAATGTCTTGGAAAAGTCACTGTCTGAAATCGTACTAACCAAACCACTGAAATTCAGATGCAAGCTGGAAGCAATATAATAGATGCAAAGTACAACCGACACTACCAGGCAGAATGTTTTTAGAACATCCGTCCATATCAATGATTTCACTCCACCGCGGAAAGTGTAAAGCCATACGATAAATACCGTAAGAATTACGTTCAACAGGAAAGGAAGATGGAAAGGTTCGAAGATAAGAAACTGCAATGTCAGGCATACGAGAAAGAGTCGGACGGCTGCCCCTAGCATCTTTGAAATAAAAAAGAACCAGGCTCCCGTCTTGTAGGAAGAGCTTCCGAACCTGTTCTCCAGATATTCATATATGGAAACCAGGTTCATACGATAAAAGAGAGGAACGAGTACAAACGCAATGATAATTTGTCCTACTATGAATCCCAGCACCATTTGCAGGTAAGAAAAGCTACTTGCCTGTACCATACCCGGAACGGAAACGAAAGTGACTCCGGAAATGGTGGAACCGATCATGGCAAAGGCAACGATATACCAGGCTGATTTACGGTTTCCTACAAAGAATCCTTCATTGTCGGCTTTGCGTCCTGCTATATAAGAGATAGTGAACAGGATTATAAAGTATGCCACAATAGTAATAGATATAACGGCTGGACTCATATCTGCTGTTTAAATTCGTTTGAGGATAAATATCCGGAACTTGTTTACTTTGCCTACAAATGTAGGGAATTTATCATAGATATGCATACTCTTACATATTTTTTATTCCGGGTGTGCCTCCGGTTGCATGTTTTGATGAATGCCAATTCTTATTGAGAGAGGGTAACTCCGGGGATTTCTTTTCGAGTGAAACGCCGGTTATTTTATCAATGGTGTGCATTTCATCTCTAAAACAACAAGTGTCAAAAGTATGTCCTGGTGCAGTCTCTTTACTACTTGAAAGTGCCAGATACCCGCCATTATTGTTCAGTGCCGGGAAGTTCGGTATAATTATTATATTTTCTCCACCGACTTTATGTTTCTGAACGACTCTGTTGAAGTATTTCGTGAAGCAAAGATATGCTTTGGCAGGAATGGTTAGGGGAGTAGAAGGACTTTCATTTTGAAGGATGGTAGTATTGTATATTGCCCCGTCTTTATACATCTTATATAGATAAAGTACCGGTAAAATGATAGCCTGTTCAGTCGGATTGTAGATTTCTATATATTCTGCACCATCAGTGGCATTATTATACATGATTTCATTGAAAAGAAGCATACCTCTCACATCTTTCGGTAATTCGGGGGTGTTCGGATTATCTGGAATGTCTGTTCCGGGATGATCGGGTGTTTCATCAGGTGTAGTGTCCGTTTCTACGTTATTAGATAGCTGTATGTGATGAAATGTAAATCCTTTACAGCGGGTTTTGGTGTAAATGCAGTATATACCGCAGTAGCGGGAAGTTTGTATATCAGTATCTTTTATCTGTTTTTCTTTTACGTATTCATTCTCGGATTCAAGCCGTGTCCAAAAAGTCCAGTAACCATTATTGTCACGTTCTACTTTTATATATAGTTTCGGTGAAGAGTCTCCTTTCATCAACTCTCTTCCCGAAGCCAGTAGTTTAGATTGGTCTCCGTTTTGACGATAAAGAGTTACATTATCTTTGGCTCCTCCTATCTGAATATAATAACCGTTTAAATTCTCGGAAAGAATGTTTGAGGAAGAAGTCAGATAAAATCGTGCATAATTGTTAGCGGAAGGATTAAAGGTGAGGTGAACTCCAAATTCCCAACGGGTATTTTTTACAGAGGTGGAAGGAATGGTGACATAAGCTGTTCCGGCGTCTTCGTATGGATCATTCAGATGGATTCCTTCTTTAGAATTGATGGTGAATTTGTCCATCTCTCCTTCCCAGGGAAGTTCGGAGGTAACTGTATCCTCTTCCTCTGAATCTCCTTTTTCTTCGTCATCAGTAGGGAGCGAACAATTATAGAACAATATGATGAAGATACTTAGGAAAGCAAATGCTTTGTAAACTTTCATACGGTTTTTAATTTGAGTTTTTTCGTTTTACCGTATTTGTTTGTGTATAATGCAGAAGCAATTGCGGTCTGAATATTTGAATGAGTCGGCAAAGATAAACTTTCTTGCCGGAAAAAGCCCATACTTACAGAAGAAAAGATTGTAATTCTTTTTGTTTCCTATACACGCATGGGAAGAAAACAGTAAGGGACTACCCTAAGTCATATTTAATAGATTGACTTTTGATAGTCCCTTACAACTGTTACATTCAATATGGGAATACTATTCGAAACGTGGCATTACATATTTATCAGTATAAGATGTGAAAGTAATACCGGGCATGGAATGAGTAGACGATGCGTTCTCTAATTTTTTAATCAATGAATAATCGTCGGCATTCAATGCGTAATAATTATCAGAGGTCGGAGTAGTCACACGTACCGTCCAATCGAACATATTACCGATAATGGTTAGTGCATCCGTTTCGGGATTGAATACCGGGATTCCTGTTTTTACGATTTCATACGTCCGATTCTGCAACACATAGAAGGCGTTGTTGACATCGGTCATAAAAGCAAGCGTCTTTTTGTTTCTGAACTCGGTCAGATACAGATGCTTTAACGTCAGTCCTTCAGGCAAGGTGATGGCACGGACATATGGACGCCCTTTCACCTGTTTCAGATGAAACAGACGGCGGTCGGCATCCAATAGAAGGTAACCTTCGTCATACTCCTTTTTCACCGTCGGATTTCCTACAATCTCCGTTGCCGGGAAACGAAAATCCTTCTTAGTCATAGCTTCGGTAAACTGAAGGCTTTTGTCTTCCTTCACGCTGTTGGTAGCCATGTCGATAAATTCGATCCCTTTGGAGGTGATACGGAATACGTCATCCGGCATTTTCAGGTCCACACGTCCTGACATAGATTCCATCAGTGGGTAAAGCCCGATAGAAGGTGCGTTTATATCCGAAGGCACACTGCGGAAGTTGAAGTTTTCTGTCTGCACCATTTTAGGAGTCATTGCGATTCCTTGAATGGTATCCGGAAAACGCTCATCAGACATCAACTGACGGAAATAAAACATAGGCAGGATGCTGTCGAAAGCAGCTTCCGAATAAATGTTTCCTGCAAGGTCGCGGCGCACGGTTCCTTTCCCTTCTTCTTGTCCCATCTGGGCGAAATCGCCAATTACGAAACTATACAGGGTAAAGGGAGTCTTTTCTGGCTTTACGACAAAGAAATTGTAGCACCAGGGCAACTGCCAAAGAAGCAGAAAAGCGATGGTTACATATAATAGTATGGTACTGAAACGTCTCATTTCTCAATCTTTTAATTTTTAATCTTTAATTTTTTTATTGGTTAATCCTGTTTTCCGGCCTTGAACCGTACGATAGAGAGCCACGAGAAAGAGGCTGTCAACAAAGTATAGACCACTAAATAAGGGAGAAACTTGTTGTATGCTTCCGGCGTAGGCGACAGGAAGAAGATTCGGAGTAACAATACTGCGATAATGAGATTCAGGATACGGCGTTTCCATGCCGGTTCGAGGCAAATCCATGCGACGAGCAGATAGCCGGAGATGCCGGCGAGATACCACGTTAAAGCGGTAAGCAGTATGTGGTTTTTGAGCTCATGGGCAAGGATTCCGTTCAGATAGATCTCCATCAACAGGAAATTGGAAGCGAAGCAGACAAGAAGCAGTATGAGTCCGGAGAGTAACATATTGCCCGTCATTTTTAGTTCCGGATAAGGCAGATGGAGAGTCAGTTTCAAACATTTGCGTTGCATCTCGGGGACAAATTGCACGATTGCCATCAGGATTCCGGCAATCAGAGGAATATATTGCAACATATCAATGAAGATGACATCCCGTTGCAGCATGACTTCCCATACATGGGCAGCCCCTTTCATTTCTACCACCCGGTTGATGCGAAGCATACAATAGCCTGTAAAACCGAGTGTGGCGAGCACGGCAAACAGAAAATACCACCGTGTCTTTATCCATTCTTTATAAAATATAGCGTACATTCTTGAGGATTTATGATTTATGAATGATGATTTATGGGTTACGAGTTGCCAACTCTTATTCTTAATTTAATCAGTATTTGCCTGTCAGGCCGATAAATGCATCCTCCAAATTTACCTGTTCACTATGAAAATTAGTGTAAGGCACTGACATTGATTTCAGTTTGGCTTCTGTTTCTGCCGGTTGCAGGAAGGAGAAAGTCTCCAACTGGTTCCGCATGATGGAAGGATGGTAGAAATCATCCGATGCAGGAAGCTCGTAACCTTCGGGAATGGTGAAGGTGTAGCGGCGTCCTTTTTCCAGTAATTCGGCGATTGGTTTCTGAATCAGTATCTTTCCGTAGTCCATAATAATACAGTCGTCAACGAGACGTTCCATATCCTGAATGATATGCGAGGTCAGAAAGACGGTTTTACCTTCCGAACGGGCATAGTCGCGGAGATAGTCCACAAACAGGCGGCGGTAGCCGGGATCGAGTCCGAGCGAGAAGTCGTCCAGTACCAGAAGTTCCGGGTTTTGTGCGAGAATCAGTCCGAGAGCTACTTGAGAGCGCTGTCCGCAGGACATACGTGAGATGCGCTGTCCGGTAGCTACTTTCAATTTATTCATCAGTTCGTAGTACGCTTCTTTTTTCCACTGGCCGGGGTAGAAGGCTGCGTAGAATTTTTCTATTTCGGTGATGGTCATGAATTGGTATTGCACATGACCTTCGATGAGCAGTCCGATATGGCGGCGCAGAGCCGGTGCCATGGTCTGTATCTCCTGTCCGAAGATGCGACATTCTCCCGAACGGGGTTTCAGGTAACCGCTCAAGATATTGATAGTGGTGGTTTTGCCCGTACCGTTCTTTCCCAATAGTCCCAGGATACGTCCTTTGGGCACTGTGAAACTAAGGTTTTCGTAAATCAACCGTTTACCGTAGTAGTGCGTCAGGTTGTTACATTCGATAATTTGTTCCATTTGATTTTATCTGTTATTTCGATTCAAAAGAAGAAAAGGAAAAGAATGGGAATCAAGATTCCGACTATTAGTTCTATTCCTCCTCTGCCGATAATGCCCTTGTTCCCTTTCAGCATGATAATGCCGGAGAGAGTAATGATAATAAGGGCGATAGCGAAAATATCCGCGAAGTAAGTCCACCATTGTCCCGGATTGTAATGTAAACGGGACATCGCTCCGATAAGCGGGCGACGGGTGACGGATTCATATACCGCGTCTCCTGTCTTCACGTTTACCAGGAGGTTGGAACCGCCTTTCAGGAAGACTTTCATTACGTCCGTTTTCGGGAAGTAAAATTTGGTATAGTTGCCGGTTTCTCCCAAAGGTTCCAGTAGAGTAAGTACTTTCTCTTTACTCATTCCTGCTTTGTCCGGTAGCTTTTCCGCTATTTTATATTCTTTCCGTGTGATGGAGAAGTTCGGATTAATCGTGTCACGGTGATTCATTACAATTCCGGAAATGGCATATATCAATACCATTCCGGAAAAGAAAAATGACAGGTCACGGTGTATGAGCCGGCTCCATTTACGAACAGTACTACTCCACTTCATACGAGTTGGCTTCCATAAAATAGAAAGATAAATACTCTTTTCCTGTTTCTGCTTTGCGGTCGGCTATTTTTGCGCGGAAGTCTGCGATGCGGGCTTCGGGACTGTTGGCTGTTTCGCCGCGTGCTTTCTTTTCAGAATCGCATCCGGCTTCACCGGTTCCGTGTTTTTCGGCAGCTTGTGCTTTGAGTTGTGCTTCCCAGTTTTGGAGGTAGGCTTCGTCGATGCGTTGTTCTTTCAATGTTCCGGTAACACGGACGATAGAGTTCACACATTTAGGATCGAAGGCTCCCAATGTCCCGGCTTCTACACGGATCACTTGGGTATCGTCACTGCCCATCAGGAAGATTTTCTTTGCACCATGTTTGCAGGTATGTGTGCAAACGCCTTCAATGGTTACTTCTTGTCCTGCAAGGTTTTCGGCATTGGCAAGGAGAGAATCAATTTCCAAAGCGGAAGATGCAGACTGTTCTGTAGTCGCTTCTGATGCGCTTTTCTGTTGTTTGTTACCACATGAAGTTCCGATAAAAGTCATTGCCATAAGGGCAATTGCGATTGTTAGCTTTTTTGTTTTCATTGTTATTGCTTCGTTTTTATATAGTTTGTAATCTGTTTTTCGTTTGTTTATAGCTTTTAATAGTTCGCCTTACGGGCGGGGAGTTTCAACCATGCTTGAAACAAATACTACTCCTTTAGTTGGCAGCTTGATCCCTTACGCAACGGAGTTGCATACCGGCTTTAATGCTGACATAAGATAATGATAATCTGCCTTCCGAATACTTTGCATTGATTGTACTCATTAATCCAAAGAACTGTATATTGGTAAGTAGTCCGCTGGTGCTATTGTATACGGGCTTGAAGGCAGTCGAAGTCATAAGATAATTCATTGCCGGTTTTCCGTGCCATGCAGTTTGAATATTGGCATCTTCTGCTATTGCCGTTTTTTGATAGCTGCCGGCACCTGTAAGGCTTGTTGCCATACGAACGCCGGAGAATTGGTAATTGAATCCTGCATTATTCAGTGATGATATTTTGGCGCCGTCATAAACTGCATCATAGAAAAGAGCTTTATCACCATCAGCCGGTACCTTGCCGTCGACATCATTCGTTGTTTTTCCTACCAGATTAAAGTATTCCAGACGTGTTGGTATGTGCCAACCTTTCGGACAAATACCTTGCGCTCCTTCAAAAGAGTTCAGATTACTTTCAGTAATTTCCTTACCGCCCAGTGCAACTTGGAAATCATATAGATAACCTAATTCTTTGATAGCACTTTCCTCTGTTGTGGCTACGGTTGCACCGTCAGCTTTGATTTCATACGGGTACCAAACATGGCTATCAGCAGTAGGATCGGTAGAAGGAGTATATCCTTTCGGAAGATAGATAAGCGGTTCAGCCATCCACGTAGTACCGTTTGCCAAAGTTACCGTGTTATATTTTACATTATCGTATAAGAAATAGTTCTCATCGAGATGTTCTTCGAAAGGAATCTCATTGTCTGCTCCGATTTCACCTTCATCTGTCCAGTTTTCGATGTCACCGATAAGTTTAACCTCTATATCGTCAGGCAATACACGGATGTTTACGCTGTATTGTCCTCCTTGCGCTAAAGTAGTAGATGTGAGTTTCTGCGACAAGGTCTTGCCATCAGAAGTTGCTACTTCGAGCGTCAAAGCTACCGTTTGGGGAACGATGAGGGCGCGGTAAGTTTTGTTCGCTTCAACAACCTGTGCCGTAATGTTTGTAGCTGCGACATTCGCGTCAGCAGTAACTGTAAGGGCAGCCAGATCAAGAGTTGCAGTCGGGATAGAGCCTTTCAATGCAATGGATGTTATGTTGGCTTCTACTTCCTTTGTTACATTAATGACCAGTTTGGTAAGCAGATGCTTAAAGTTCATTGTTATAGTATTTACAGTAGGAAGTACATCTTTATTGCTTGCTGCCATAAGGTCTGATGCCCCATATCCGGTGGTCTGATCGGCTTCTACAGAAAAAGACGTAGGAGTATTACCTTCTCTATAAGGATAGTATGCTACTATCTGCGATTTGTCATTTCCTTCCGGATACCAAAGCAAGTCACCTGCAAATACTCCGTCATTGAATGTCATCTGTTTATTTTCCGCATATACGAAGTCATCGTTTTGGATGATTGTAACGCCAATTTTATCTCCGGTCTCAAAGTTAACTTCGGTAGCGCGTGTGATAACAGGCGAGATAGTAATACGACTGTTGGCAGGTGTCAGCGTTTCGTTCTCTTCCTGCTGGCAAGATACCAAAAGTGCTGCTGCAAAGATAAATGTTAAACTCTTTTTCATTGCTTAATAATTTAGTTTATATATATTCATTGTTTTCAAAAAGCATATCCCGGTCCTCAAAAAGTATATCCTAACTTGATAGTCTCATTCCAACGGCTCGAACCATCTATATAGTGAAGGTTGAAACCGCGTGTATAACTTCCCTGTACTTCAGCATAGATCCCATGGTTGAAATGATAGCGTAAACCGAGACGAAGCGTTGCTTGTGGAGCGGTAGCATATTCATTCTGCAGATTATAATAATCTGTCAGACGATAAGGTGGATCACCCGGCTCCGTATCTGTTGCAACGACTCTGTTTTTCTCGGTAGAGTTTCCTATGGCAAAGGAAGCGGCTGCCTTTAAGTCAAATTTCCCTATATGAAACACGCTGGATACATAAGTCTGCGTACAAAGCATCTTTTCCGACGCTACATACGGATACATCTGGGTAGTCAGTCGTTTGAAAGTTGAAATATGTGTTCCCAAACGAACTTCTGTACGAGGACTTATAAATTCATATTCGGGATGGACCAAAAAAGCATCTCTCTCGAAAATGCGGTTGGAGCCGTTGATATAAGTCGTCGTTATTCCGTTAACAGTCTCCTTGTTAATCACATTCTCGTTGTTGACCAAATGTGACCATTGCAGGTTCAATCGCAGAAAATGCTCTTTCTTTCCCTGTTTGAAATGATAACTCAAATGAGAGGCAATCCGGTGAGTGGGGAATTTGAACCAGATAGCATCTCTTTCACCGGCAGACCCCGAAGAATAGGTATATTCGATATCTCCGTAAAATCCTTTCCATTGAAGTTGCAGTGCTCCCCCGTTAGACAGTTCTTTGATGGGAAAACCGTTGATTCCCGATTCGCTTAGATGAATCCCGCTGCCGTCCCATGCTTCATAAGCTCCATACATCAGTCCTTTGTCCAAGAAGGCGTTGTAAGAGTTTTCGGTAGTCCCGATTACTTCCGCCTTGATCGATTCGCTGTTTTTACTGAACATATAAGAAAAACCGATGGCTAGATCGCCCGAGTGATACATCACACTGGGGGCTACTTTCAAATCCAGTCGATAATTGGTATGTCGCAAGTCTTTCCGTTTGGAATAGTTGGAGGCGGCAAAGTCAATCTTTCCTCCCAATCGCCAGTTAGGTGCAATATCTGATGCAATACCGCCCATAAAAGCGTATCGTTGCAGGTCTTTGCGTCCGGGAGTGAACTCTAGAATGTCTACCGGATAAAATCCCGGCTGGATAAACATGGAACCACTCATGTCCTTACCGGAAGTATGATCGAATGAGAAAGAACCAGTCAGCGAATACCCTTTCAGATGAGTGATAGACTTGGCTATTGCTCCGGCATTCCATGATTTCTCCGCTTCGTAAGAGTGGTGGAAATCACCATGGTTATTCTTACCATACAGTTCGGCATAGGAAGAAGAGATGCTATCCATCCTGATACCTGTAACATTTTTTCCGGTATTCCAGGAATTACGCCGTTCTATAATGTCGTAAGTCTGTGCCGAAACACCGTACACTATACATAGTAACCAAAGACCTGTTATATATATTTTTTTCATCTCACTCATGCAAAGATTGTTTTTCTCTTTCATAAAAATCGGTAGAAGAGTTGTTGGTGTCCATCAATACTTCATAACCTGCTTCCTGCGTAGCTTCTTCGTCCACATGTCGATATAAGCTGCGTCCGTTGTATGTCGCACTTTGAGTGACATATCCTGCGTCGATGGAAGGAGATATACGTTTCTTGTTGTTGGAGGAACCACCGTAGTACACTTCCGCTCCATCAATCACCCAGTCGAGCGGAACTGCTATCACCCGGTCGGTGGTACTTCCCGGTTTTTGTATCACACTTCCCTCTTTTAGAACAAAGTCCTGTATCGTGGTATCCTTAGCTTTAAAGATAACCGTAGCAGGAGAAAAGATAGAGAACGAGTAAGCATTCGCCTGTCCGGTTTTCAATACCACGTTCAGATAATGATCCGGTGTGATTTGATCCCCCGGAGCCGGATGATACTGTGTATTCGGAAAATAAACGTTATTGTAGCAGACAAAGTATCCCGGTTTGTTCAGATTGACAGATTGCGGGTATTGCGCTGCATGGTCAACTGCCCCATTGATGGCAATCACTGCATCTTCTCCCGGTTGAAGCGGGAAAGTCTTGCCGGTACCGCCAAACTGCCAGATGCACTGAACGATGGGAGCAAAATCCCGGAAGATGGTTGCTCCGGTTATTTCATCCTGCGTTACCCAGACATTGGTAGCTTGGGAATTGTAAGGATCAAGCGCTCCGAAACATAAACTATCGAGATATTGCACTTCCGAATCGTTATTATGCAGGATTATATATTTGTCGGACTGGTAGTTTCCCTCCAGCGGCAACTTTGTACATCCTCCGCAATAAATCTCCTTAATAATAATAGCCCCGGCTCTGGAATGGATGAGCGGGAGGTTGAACGCCATGTTTCCGCTGGTCAGTTTCACATTATCGGCCAGTCCGTTGAAAATATCCTGTCCGTCCTTGTCGCTGACCTGCACGCGATATATACCTTTAGTCAGAGAGAATTGCGCCACTCCGTTCTTGTCGGTTTTAGCCTTGTAAGAATTTCCACGATCGACATCTTCAATCTTTACGGTCACTCCTTCCCGGAGATATTCCGAGTATCCATCCGGGTATACGGCAGTCACTTGCAGGCTGTGCAACTGATCGTCGTACGGATTCTCTTTATCAAGATCCGTGCATCCTGCAAAGATCCCGGTCACTGTTAGTAATAATATGTAGATAGACTGCTTCATATCTTTAAAATTTAATACGGCAAGTAAGTCCATAATAGAAATCCGGGGTAAAGAGCGCGCTCACACCGGTTGCATGAGATTTTACATACGGCCGTGAATTGGTGAAATTGATAGCGTTGAGAGAAAGAGACACATGGTCGCCGATCTCTTTGGTTATGTTGATATTGGCGGAGAAATAAGGATCATATCCATCCGCTGCAAATGTGTAGGCATTGCCCGATTTGCGTATCAGATAAGAGAATTCCGGATTCTCGGCTTCGGCTGACGTGAAAGGATGCATCTCATTGTTCAGGTCGAGATATGCCACCGGCCAGATAGCCGTATAAGAGTCACCGTTATAAATGCTTCCACCCGTTTGGGCATTGCTGCTTTCACTTACGTTGAACGCGTATTCTTTTCCCTTATATTCGGAGATATTCTGCGAACGCTTCACAAGCGAAGCCTCCAGTCTGCATGAAATAATCAGCCTGGCTTTCGGAATACGGGTGATGGCTGTGATATTGGCATCCAATGAGTGGGTACGTTTACCGTTGGCAGTCGTCGATAAGTTGTCGCCATTGGCATAGATACCTACATATTGGTAGGAGCGGTTGGCAAGATTGGTGTGCGACCATCCGTTCTGATAATAATAAGACAAAGAATTGTCGATATATTTAGTATAAGCATAGGAGGCATCTAACCGGAATTGCGTACGGATAGGAGTTATTTCCGGGAAATCAACAATCATTTCCGCTCCACGGCGAATGACGTCCATTCCATTATCGGGAGAGGTTGACTTGATAAAAGTCTGGTCGGTCACCTTTACGTCCATAGGAGTCCAGTAGCTCGATGCATTGTCACGTATGTACACCATTCCTGTCTGATTATCCACATTGATTTGCGGATTAGTCGGCATAGTGAATCCCTCCGGTAATTGGAGAACATCGTAAGAGAACGGGTTATAGGAACTCGTGTATTTATACGGTAACTTGGTACGGTTGAAATAACCGACTAGCGAAATCCTGGTCCGGGCTATATGGACGTCAATGCCCAATTCCGAATTCTGATTCCGTTGCCAGCGTAGATTCTCATTGTGCAGTAATGTGTAGGGCTGGCTGTAATAGATATAAGATGATTCATTGTTATTATAGGAAAAACCGAATGTCTGTATGTCCCGGTATTCCTGTTTGGGGTACAAGGTATAGAAAGAGGGAAGCTTTTCAGTGATTCCCCAACCGCCACGGATAGCGATATGTTCGTTCAACTGCCATCTGGCATTGAAACGTGGTGAAAGAGTATTCAGGTTTTTATAGTTCGTTCCCTTGATAAACAAATGTTCCCAACGCACTCCCGCCATCAGTCTAAGCAGGGTGTTTCCCACTGGTAACGACAGACTTTCTTCGGCATAAAGCGAAACGTTATGCATATATGGATAAGCGGTGTAAGGGCGGGGGCGATAACCGTTCGGAGCCAGTGAAGGGTCTTTGTAATATTCTCCTTCACCCACATTCCCTGTTGCTTTCCACTGAACACCCGCTTTCAGGTTGCTGTTTACAGTCTTGAACCGTCTGTTCCATTCATACTTTAACGATGCGGCATAATCCAGTTCTTTGGAGTCGATGATCTGATCTGCGAAGTAGGTATATGGCAGTTTGCTTGCCATAAAATATCCTTCTTGCGTGGCATGAACAGCCGGCTGTTCCGATGCATACGAATAGAAAGTATGTGCATGGGAGTTATTGTCATTGTAGTATACCGATGCGTCGAACTTGAGGTTGGTGACCCACGATTTATTGAGCAGCCAGGCCAGTGAAGTGTTTGCCCGGAATACGTTATCCCTCACTTTGTTGTATTCTCCCGAATAGGCATCCGGGTCATCTTTGGTATTCATTCCTCCGATATTACCTGTAACACCGATATCGAATCTGAACACTTTGCTGAAAGTGTTGCTATATCCGGCAGAGAATCCCCTTCTTGTATAAGACGAATAGGGAGATACCAACTTTTGGGTAGCCTTTGTCCATTCTCCGTTTATGTTGATAACGCCTTTGTCGTTTCCTAAATCCAATCCTTTGGAGAAGGAAACCTGTTCGGTGCGGGGATTGATGGACAATAATATGTTCCAGGGTGTTTTCCCTTTCCGGGTGTGAATCTTGACCATTCCGCTATTCAAATCCCCGTATTCAGCCGAAGGTACTCCGGTGATGACTTCAACCGATTCAATATCCGCCACGGTGATATTACGGGTATCTGCTCCGTTCATATTTCCAAATGAGCCATTATTGCCGATACGTACCCCATCCACTTCAACGGCTGTCCCAAAGGGTGCATTACCGGCTGTCGACCCTCCGTCGCGCAATGAGAAGATATTATTAGTGGTAAGATCCGGCACTTTTGTTTTTCCTCCCGGAAGAAGAGCGGAGATATCGCTCACGTTGGATACCTGCAAATGTTCCAGCGCATTATTACCGATAGTGAGCGTAGTGTTTAACTCATTCTTGGGCGCTTGTGCAGTAACGACTACATCATCCAGTGCAAGCGTGTTTTCTTTGAGTTCTATATGTAGGTTTTTGATATTACTGTGCACATTTACCGGAATTGTTGCCGGTACATAACCCAGAAAAGAAACTTCCAGATTATATTTTCCCTCCTGCACTCCTTGTATCGTGAATTCGCCTTTCTGATTGGATACAGCCCATAAATAGGTGCCTTTAATGAGAATGGAAGCACCGGGCAAGGGGGAATTCGTTTTGGGCTCGGTCACACGTCCCGAGATTGTATAGATGTTTGAATTAGCTGCGGCCTCAAATAAATTGAAAAATAGCAGCCCCCAGAATGCTATGTTAAAAAGACAATATTTCATAGATAAGTTTTGTGCAAAATTCGATAAAAACCAAGTTTATATCAATCACTATAAATAGTTATTTTCACAAATCTTAATACCTGCAACTGGGGATCTTTTACCTAATAATGGGTACCTTTTCTTTAATAGGTAATTTAGAAAATAAAAAAACGGCTTGCATTGCGATCACTATCACATTGCAAGCCGGTTGATTTATTGGGCTTATCTGTCATTGACCGGATATTATATCCAGTCTATTGTATTAGATATTTTTTACTTTAATCAGATATTCGGCAATCTGAACAGCATTCAGGGCAGCGCCTTTCTTGATCTGGTCACCTACAATCCAGAAAGTCAATCCGTTTTCGTTTGTCAGGTCTTTGCGGATACGGCCTACGTATACCGGATCTTTACCTGCCAGGAACAGCGGCATCGGGTATTCTTTTTCTGCCGGATTGTCCTGAAGAACCAGCCCTTCACCGTTAGCGAATGCTTCACGAGCTTCTTCTACGGAAATCGGACGTTCTGTTTCTACCCAGATACTTTCAGAGTGAGCGCGTAATGCAGGAACACGTACACAAGTTGCACTAACCTTTACGTCAGAATGCATGATCTTACGTGTTTCATTATACATTTTCATTTCTTCTTTCGTATAACCGTTTTCTGTAAATACGTCAATCTGCGGAATCAGGTTGAAAGCCAACTGATAGGCAAACTTCTCTACAGTCACAGGCTCGTTTGCCAATACCTGGCGATATTGTTCGTACAATTCGTCCATAGCGGCGGCACCTGCACCACTTGCTGCCTGATAGGTAGACACGTGCACGGTTTTTATATGAGAAAGCTTTTCGATGGCTTTCAGTGCAACTACCATCTGGATAGTCGTACAATTCGGGTTAGCAATAACGCCACGCGGACGTTCCAATGCATCTTCGGCATTTACTTCAGGCACAACCAAAGGTACATCGGCATCCATACGGAATGCACTGGAGTTATCGATCATCACAGCACCATACTTGGTGATTGTTTTTTCGAATTCCTTGGATGTTCCTGCACCGGCAGAAGTGAAAGCAATGTCTACCCCTTTAAAGTCATCGTTGTGTTGTAAGAGTTTCACCTCGATCTGTTTACCGCGGAAAGTATAAGTTGTTCCGGCACTACGTTTAGAACCGAACAAAACTAACTCGTCCATCGGGAAGTTTCTCTCATCGAGCACGCGCAGGAATTCTTGTCCTACGGCTCCGCTTACGCCAACAATAGCTACTTTCATCTTTTTCTTTTGTTAAATTGTGAATATTGAATTTCTTTCCTGTCGAATAGAAAAGATTTGGCTGCAAAATTATAACAATTTAGCATATAAACATCGCTTTTGAGAGAAATATTTCAGTTTTTCGGTGGATTTCTTTAACCTTACGCGTATAATCAAGTGTGGTTGTTGGACGGAGTGTTATGTAGCGTTGTCGATGTCGGCAAGCACACGGCGGAGATCAGTCAGTAAGGGGGCGAGTTCTTCGCGGGTAATGTCAAATACCAGTTCTGTATCTACCGAAAGATACTCATGCGAGATAATATTACGCATTCCGATGATTTGCTTCCATGGGGTCGACGGGTAACGAGCAAAAAGGTTACCAGCAGTAAGTTCATCCACTTGGCGAATTGTTTCACCGATTGTTTGCAGACACATGCAGGTGGAGTTGAAAAGCACCATGCCGCTCATATTGGTGAGGAAGTCATGATAAGTTTTAACGTCAGCCGTAGTTTCAAGAACAAATACAGTCTGACGTTCCACAAAGCGGAGCATATCCGCTATTTGTTCATTAGATATAGATCGCATCGCGTTCAATATTTTGCCGGAACAACTGACGCATATTCTCGTGCAGGGTTAATAAATCTACCTTAATATGAAAAAGATGTTCAAGTTCCTCCTTGATAGCCATATAGGTGCGGAAGGTGGTTTTGTGCAACTTCACACAGATGTCAATATCGCTATCTTCTCGCTGTTCGCCCCGTGCGGCGGAGCCGAAAAGAGCAAGTTGCTCAATACCGTACTTCTCACCAGCAACACTCTTAAATTGGCGTAGCAATTCCAGAATTTCATCAGTTGTCTTCATAGGGCAATTCTCCTTTCATAGATTACTTTCTGCAAAGTTACAAAATTTCATAGAGAATAACAACGCTTTGAGAGCAATAGTTTTCATTTCTAGTATGTCAAAGAGCGATGTGGGATATTTTCCCGCTTGTTATTCTATTATTATCTTTTTCTTGTTTTTTTACGCAACGGAGAATACGATTGGTAATATATACACTCGTTGTATTCCTGTGAAGGACCTGTATAAAGATAATACGGAAAGTTGCAAGTGGTTAATTCAGTAATTTACTACTTAACTACTTACTACTTGACTACTGAATAATACGTCTGGACATTCATTGTGATTCTGCAAACTTTTTTGTTCCTTTGCATTGAATTCCTAAAGCCACAGCCTATGAACCTGTTTGATTTTAATTTAACCTTACCGATTACCGACCCGACTTGGGTATTCTTTTTGGTATTGATTATCATTCTCTTTGCTCCGATGATCCTCGGACGTCTTCATATACCTCATATTATAGGCATGATTCTGGCGGGTGTATTGATTGGCGAACACGGCTTTCATGTGCTCGACCGTGACAGCAGTTTCGAACTCTTCGGCAAAGTGGGATTATATTATATCATGTTTCTTGCCGGGCTCGAAATGGATATGGAGGACTTTAAGAAAAACCGGACGAAAAGTGTTGTGTTCGGCTGGCTCACCTTTCTGATTCCGATGGCGTTGGGAATATGGAGTAGTATGAGTATGCTGGGTTATGGCTTTCTCACGGCGGTGTTATTGGCAAGTATGTACGCTTCCCATACTTTAATAGCCTATCCTATTATTAGCCGTTATGGATTGTCGCGTTTGCGCAGCGTCAATATAACCATTGGGGGGACGGCTGTCACCGTCACCCTTGCTTTGATTATTCTTGCCGTCATAGGTGGTATGTTTAAAGGCACTGTTGATGGTTGGTTCTGGGTGTTTCTTGTGGCAAAAGTGGCTTTTCTCGGATTCCTGATTGTTTTCTTCTTTCCCCGCATCGGACGTTGGTTCTTCCGGAAGTATGATGACAGCGTGATGCAGTTTGTGTTTGTACTGGCAATGGTTTTCCTTGGAGGAGGGTTGATGGAATTCGTGGGAATGGAAGGAATTTTAGGCGCTTTCCTGGCAGGCTTGGTGTTGAATCGTTTGATTCCTCATGTATCTCCTTTGATGAACCGCCTGGAGTTTGTGGGAAATGCCTTGTTTATTCCTTATTTCCTGATTGGTGTCGGGATGATTATTGATGTAAGGAGCCTGTTTACCGGAGATGAAGCATTGAAGGTGGCTATTGTAATGACGGTGGTGGCGACTTTTAGTAAATGGTTGGCTGCCTGGATCACGCAGAAGATATACCGGATGCAGTCGAATGAACGGAGCATGATATTCGGCTTGAGTAATGCGCAGGCTGCGGCTACACTGGCAGCAGTACTGATCGGCCACGAAATTATTATGGAGAATGGAGAACGCTTGTTGAATGATGATGTATTGAACGGTACGGTAGTGATGATACTTTTCACTTGCGTCATCAGTTCTTTGGTGACCGAACGTTCGGCCCGCCGTTTCGCTCTGGATGAAAATGTGCAAGCGGAAGAAGAAGCTAAACAGATAAATAAGGAGCAGATCCTGATTCCGGTCGCTAATCCGGAGACGATTGAAGATTTGGTTAATCTGGCTTTGGTGATAAAGGATGCCAAGCAGAAGAATGCATTGGTTGCATTGAATGTGATTAATGATAATAACAGTTCGGAGAAGAAAGAGCAGCAGGGTAAACGGAATTTGGAGAAGGCTGCCATGATTGCTGCTGCCGCCGATGTGCCTGTCACGATGGTGAGCCGTTATGATTTGAATATTGCTTCGGGGATTATCCATACGATCAAAGAATATGAAGCTACAGATGTTGTGATCGGTCTGCACCGGAAGGCCAATATTGTCGACTCTTTCTTCGGACATCTGGCTGAAAGCCTATTGAAAGGTACGCATCGTGAAGTGATGATTGCCAAATTCCTGATGCCGGTTAACACCCTGCGCCGAATTAATATTGCCGTTCCGCCAAAGGCTGAATATGAATCGGGTTTCTCAAAGTGGGTGGAACATTTCTGCCGTATGGGAAGCATCCTCGGCTGTCGGGTGCATTTCTTTGCCAATGAGCGTACATTGATGCGCCTTCAGCAACTGGTGAAGAAAAGACATGCAGGTACCCCGACAGAATTTTCCATCCTGGAAGAATGGGAAGATCTCCTGTTATTGACAGGACAGGTGAATTATGACCACTTGCTGGTGGTTGTTTCTGCCCGTCGCGGGTCTATCTCTTACGATACCTCTTTTGAACGTCTGCCGGCGCAACTGGGAAAATATTTCTCTAATAATAGTTTGATTATCATCTATCCCGATCAGTTTGGAGAACCGCAGGAAATTGTGTCATTCTCTGATCCT
>OGMY01000157.1_pt1 | contig 28335 bp, 17 predicted proteins | sample 1573371 | NCBI WGS metagenome assembly OGMY01 (sample SAMEA2581879, study PRJEB24529) | metagenome | biome: Human gut stool | place: China | collected 2011 | reverse complement strand
CACCAGTCTTAACCTTGCTGTCAGAAGATGATGCACTGCCTGAATTAGTGTTACCTGTAGAACCGTTCTGGTTATTTCCTGTATTTCCGTTATCTGTAGAACCGTTCTGGTTATTTCCTGTATTTCCGTTATCTGTTGAGCCGTTCTGGTTATCTCCTGTACTTCCGTTGTCTGTTGAGCCGTTCTGGTTATTTCCTGTATTTCCGTTATCTGTTGAGCCATTCTTGTCAGTATCTGTATTATCCTTGTTTTCTACAACTGCAAGTCCCTTAACTGCATCCTGAAGTGATGTTACTGCACTTGCAACGTCTGTTGATGTGCTCTCCTCATTTTCTGAGATTACCTTTGCTGCTGCGATTGTATCCTCAAGCGCCTTTACTGACTCTTCTGTGTAATTGCCTGCTGTCTTGGCTGCTGAAAGTGCCTCTTCTGCCTTGGTAAGCTCATCTGCAAGTGCTGTCTTATCAGCCTGCTTAACGATAGTATAAGCTGTCTTAACGCCGCCATCTGCCACAAGTTCCTCGTTAGTTGCAGCATCATAAGTCTTTACAGTAAGTGTTGTATCAGTTATATCAATAACAGAATATGTTGGTCTCCAGCTCTGGCATCTTGCAGCGATATAATCCTGCTGTGTACCAATAAGCTGATAGTATTTACTACCTGTTGCTGAGTTTGCCTCAAAATAAACTGTTCCCTTAGGGTCTATCGCCTTAGTTGTATCATCACTTCCTGTTGTAAGTGTGTAGCATAGGTTGTCCTTAAGGTAAGATGAAAATGCTTCTGCATCTGATGAAGATGGTGCCTTTGTATATGAACTATGCTCTGAACCATCTGATGTTATCTGATATGTTCTTGAATATGTATGGTCATGTCCCTGAAGAACTGCATCTATATCATACTTATCTATAACAGGAGTAAGCTGTGTACGAAGAACGATACCATCTGAATCTGAATGGTCATAACCTGAACCATATATATCCTGATGGAACATAAGTACTCTCCACTTTGCATCCGGATTTTTTTCTGTAGCTTCTTTTATAACATTTTCATGTGTAGAAACATTATAGTTATTAGTATCAATACTTATGAAAAGTGTGTTGCCATATGTAAAGTAATAATCTGTACCAGCCGCTGTCCTGTCGCCGCTTGACTGCTTGTTAGGATAGTTAAAATGATTAGAATAATTAACTGAACCTGAATCGTGATTACCGATTGTTGTGGCAACCGGAAGGCTTCTAAGCACTGAAGGATTAAGGAAACCTGCATATTCTATCTGCTGTTCAAGCGCATCTGCTTCCTTTGAAAGGCTTCCTGACTGGTTAATCTGGTCACCTGCTGACATAATGAAGCTTAAGTTTGGAAATTTGCTTACTGCATTGTTAAGTGTGTGATACCAGTTATAAGAGTCATTCATTGCATAATATTCTTTATTCTGATCGCCAAGCTGGTTAGTTGAAGCACCTATCTGTGGGTCACCTACATACATTATAGAAAAGCTGTCTGTTGACTGTGTCTTATAATCATATGTGTCAGACCACGCACCATTTACATAATACTGATATTTATATGAAGTATTTTCTGCAAGACCTGTAATTGTCACTTTACATGGATATAATGTGTAAGTTGTATCCCCGTCCTTTACTGTCTGCACATCAGCACTTGTTGACTGTACACCTGTGTATGTCTTAATCTCATTGCCGTTTGCATCCATAAGCTTAACCTGTGGAGTTTCATCCTTAGTTGTTGAAACCCAGCCTGCATTAAGCATTGTTGCATCCTCGCCCGGTGTTAATGCTATCTGACAGAAGTTAGTTCTGACACTTTCCCGCTTTGTCTTCCACGCTGCCCATTCTGCGCTGTTTGCATATACATTAGACTTAACATTATGTGCATCTGTCTGGCTGTCATCTTCTACATAACAGGCATCCCTTACCTCTGTTTCTGTATCTGCTGACTCTGCCGCAGCATTATTCCACGCTGCTCTCTTTGAACTTCTCGCCCATGTTTCTGTTGTTCCCATTGCAAGACTTGCTACCATCATAGCTGTAAGCGTTGCCGCAGCAACTTTTTTCATTCTTCTCATATCTTCCTCCTGATATTACGTTACTGCCATACTTTTTAATCCCTGACAGCAACAATGCTATTCCATATTTTGCCGGATATATTCCATATTCATCCCTGCTTTCCAGCAAAAAAAGCAACCTCCGGTTAACTCACATTTACCATCTGCGGTATGTATTGTGCAGACCTGCATAAATGTTTATTAATCAAAGATTGCTTATAATATAAAGAGTATTCTTAAAATCTATATGCTTCTTCAAGTAAAATATCAGTAAAGAATTATTAATCGTATGTAATGTTTATTCTTACGTCACGCACTCTCCCCGATACTGACTCCACTATAAAATGTCTTTAAAATATCTTCGTAGGATGCACCCTCCTTTGCCATATTCTGAGCCGTGTATACACTCACTCCCATTCCGTCACCGGCACCTATTGTCGTCACTTTTACGCCGCTGTCCATATATTCAAGCTTGAAATCTGACGAATTAAGTCCTAATATCCTTGCAAATGTACTTCCTGTCATAACGATATTGCCAACCTGCATCTTGGAAACATATCCCTCTTTACTTGCTGACACTGTCTGCACCTGCTTATCAAGGTCTTTTTTGCTAAGGCTTAATCCATCGTACATTTTTTCAAATGCATTTATAAATTCCCTGCTGCTTATCGTCTTAACTACAAGATACCCCTCTGCCTCCTTATCCTTAGGACACTCCACCGCTGTAAGATACGCATAGTTTTCTCCTAACATTTCCTGACCTGAAAGTGTTGAACCTGCCGATATGTAAGTGTATCTTGCATCAATATACTGCCCGTTATATGTTATAGTCATTCCGTTAGTCGCCGCCACGCAGTCATTTATGAGATTGTAATTATCTGAATAATCCTTACTCCACTTTTTCTTCATCTGGCTTGTTGTAAGATAAGACATTCCAAGCTGCTCACAGTCTATATTCATCTGTTCGCCCAGCATCCGGTATATATCTGTTCTTATCATAATACTTTCCGCCTTGAGAAGTTCAACCTCATCACCCATATACAGCCTGTCAGCAAGCACCATTGCTATGAATTTCTCAACATCAACCGACTGTGTCGCATTTTTATAGCTTACTGTCACTGTCTTTCCGTCTGTAATCTCCTCACTCACAACAGTGTCAACAACCCCCGTAAGCCTCATCGTTATAATAGTCGGCACTAACAAATAAATGGCGATAAATATCATTACCGCCATACATTTTCCTGCTATATCACGCCTTACAGCCTTTCTTATTCTGTTATCCTCTGTACTGTACTCCTGATATATGTCATCCTTTTCAAATCTATTGTTTATGTATACACTATTATCCGGACTTTTCTCTTCTTTCGTTCTGTTACGGCTGCGACTGCCTTTGTTGTAATAATTATAATCCCTGTAGTCGTACTCCCCTGCCTCGCAGCTGCTTATTACATAACCCCCATTATCTTCTCTTTTTATTATGCTGCCTTTGTTACTGCCGTAGGTTCTTGTGCTATGTTCTCCTGAACCTGCCTTATATATTATGCCGTTTGCCCTGTTATATTTTTTCCCACTATCTGCTTTTCTCTTATGTGTTTTGGGGTCATAATTCATATTTGCATAATATGCACTTGTATTAACTGCATTTTCTTTATATGCACCTGTATGCTTCCTTCTTGCCTTCTTATAAGCCGCATACTGCTTGTCTGTGACCACCGCATCTATGTTATCCTTTACCGCCTGTACACACTGTATTACAATCCGTGGCAAAAAAAATCTATCCAGTCTCATACCCCTTACCTAGCCTCCTAGATAAAGTGTATGAATACCGGATAGATATTATTCTACATTATTTATTTTACTTTAACTTAACTGGTGTCTTTGTAAGCTTCCAGATGTCTGTAGCATACTCTTCAATAGTTCTGTCTGATGAGAACTTACCAGCCTTGAATGAGTTAATCATAACTGTCTTAGCCCAGCTTGTTTCATCTCTGTATCTTGCATCAATCTTCTTCTGTGCATCAGCGTAAGAACGGAAGTCCTTAAGTATGAAGTAAGTATCTGCCTTTCTTCCTTCCTGAGTATTAAGAAGTGAGTTGTAAATATCCCTGAACATTTCCGGGTCTTCCTTAGAGTACTTACCATTGATAAGCTCCATAAGAACCTCTCTGATATCCTGGTCATTGTTAAAGATTTCCATAGGGTCATATCCGCCCTCGTTCTCGTAACGTATAACTTCGTCAGAGCTAAGACCGAATATTACTGCATTTTCTTCGCCAACTTCCTGAACTATCTCAACGTTAGCACCATCCATAGTACCAAGTGTTATGGCACCATTAAGCATAAACTTCATATTACCTGTACCAGAAGCTTCCTTAGATGCTGTTGATATCTGCTCAGATACATCTGCTGCTGCAAATATAATCTCTGCGTTAGATACTCTGTAGTTCTCGATAAATACTACCTTAATCTTTCCATTAATAGACTCATCATTGTTGATTACGTCAGCAACATTATTGATAAGCTTTATAGTCTGCTTTGCAATCTTGTAGCCTGCTGCTGCCTTTGCACCAAAGATAAATGTTCTAGGAACTATATCCATATCTGGATTTTTCTTAATCTCGTTGTAAAGGTACATAACATGAAGAATGTTAAGGAGCTGTCTCTTATACTCGTGAAGTCTCTTAACCTGAACATCAAATATAGAATCAGGATTAACATCTATACCATTGTGCTCCTTGATATACTTAGCAAGTCGTACTTTATTCTTATGCTTTATCTGCATGAATTCCTGTCTTGCCTTCTCATCATTAACGTATACAAGCATTTTCTCAAGCTGCTTAAGGTCTGTTATCCAGCCATCACCAATCTTGTCTGTAATCCAGTCTGCAAGAAGTGGATTAGCATGAAGAAGAAATCTTCTCTGTGTTATACCATTAGTCTTGTTGTTAAACTTCTCAGGCATCATTTCGTAGAAGTCTTTAAGCTCCTGCTTCTCTAATATTTCAGTGTGAAGCTTTGCAACACCATTAACTGAGTAACCGGCACATATAGCAAGATGAGCCATCTTAACCTGACCGTCATAGATAACAGCCATCTTTCTAACCTTTTCCTGGTCTCCTGGATACTTAGCCTTAATCTCTTCTACAAATCTTCTGTTAATCTCTTCTACTATCTGATAAATTCTAGGAAGAAGTCTTGAGAATAATTCAATAGGCCACTTTTCAAGGGCTTCTGCCATAATAGTATGGTTAGTATATGCAACTGTCTTAGTTGTAATATCCCATGCTTCGTCCCATTCAAGACCATTCTCATCCATAAGAATTCTCATAAGCTCTGCAACTGCAACTGTTGGGTGTGTATCATTAAGCTGGAATGTTACCTTTTCGTAAAGCTTTCTCACATCACCATTGTGCATATTCTTATATCTGTCAACAGCTCTCTGTACTGATGCTGATACGAAGAAATACTGCTGCTTAAGTCTTAATTCCTTACCAGCATAGTGGTTATCGTTAGGGTAAAGAACTTCTACGATATTCTTTGCAAGATTCTCTTCCTCGATAGCCTTCTGATAATCACCTTTATCAAATGAGCTTAAGTTAAATGTATTAACTGGCTCTGCATCCCATATTCTGAGTGAATTAACTGTATTGTTGCCATATCCGATAACTGGAAGGTCATAAGGAACAGCTATAACTGAACGGTAATCCTCCTGAACGAACATATCACGTCCTGTTGCTTCATCCCTGTAAGAACGTACATATCCACCAAACTTTACTTCGTACTTGTATTCAGAACGCTTAATTTCAAATGGATTGCCATCCTTTAACCAGTTATCAGGAACTTCAACCTGATATCCATCTTTTATTTCCTGCTTGAACATACCATACTTATATCTGATACCACATCCGTAAGCTGGATATTCAAGTGTTGCAAGCGAATCAAGGAAACATGCTGCAAGTCTTCCAAGACCACCATTACCAAGGGCTGCATCTGGCTCCTGATCCTCGATAACATTGATATCAAGACCAAGTTCATTTAATGCTTCCTTTATTTCGTGATACTTAGTAAGGTTAATCATATTATTACCAAGCGCACGTCCCATAAGGAACTCCATTGACATATAATATACAACCTTTGGGTCTTCCTCATCGTATGTCTTGTGTGTAGCTATCCACTTATCTATGATAAGGTCCTTAACTGCATATGCTACTGACTGGAATACCTGCTGCTTATCAGCCTCATCAATATTCTTTCTGTAGAGAGACTTACAATTACTTACAACTTTTTTCTTGAATTCTTCCTTGCTAAAAGATGCTTCTGTACTTGTCATCATTAATTCTTCTCCTCCTTAAATATAGATATATCGCAAATGTATATATTATACATAATATTAGGGGGGAGTGGGTCACAATGTCATTCACCCACCTATGAGCACGCTCATGTGGGTTCAGACCTTTTACCCCCTGATATCATAATATTATAGCGCCATAACTTTCATTTCAAACACATATAATAGTTAAATTATACACGATTAATAAACTTATTGCAATTTATTTCCATATTATTCAAAATTCTCACTAAATAACAGTTCCTTTTTATAACTTTATTCAAACCACCTCCAATTTAAGACATATAGACATATAAACACTGAAATATTCAAACCCTCCTAAAAAAAATCACGGCTCTAAACTTCCCTTACAAGGTACATTTAGAACCGTAATTTTCTTAGATATTGTCTATTAAACAAACATATTAGTTCTTCTCAACCGCAAGCACAACCTTCTCACCATTGATATCCCAATCCTTAGTGAATCCTGCTGTCTTACCTGTTTCAATAGAATTAGCAAGAACAACGTTCTTGATCTGCTCTGCATTCTTAACCATAAGGTCTGCTAACTTGTCATTACCATCTACATATACAGTAATCTTGTCCATAACCTCAAATCCAGCGTCCTTACGCATAGTCTGGATCTTACTTACGATTTCTCTTACGAAGCCTTCCTCGATAAGCTCTGGTGTAAGATTAGTATCCATAACAACTGTGATACCCTTGTCGCTGCTTGCAACAAATCCTTCCTTCTGAGTCATCTCGATAAGAACATCGTCCTTCTCAAGAACGATATCTTCACCATCAGCATTGATTGTAAATGAACCCTTAGCGTTAAGCTCGTCCATAGTTGCATTGCCATCAAGTGTTGAAAGTGCTGCTCTGATAGCATTAAGATGCTTGCCATACTTTGGTCCAAGTGTCTTTAACTGTGGCTTGAATGAGTATGAAGTAAATGCTCTTACATCATCTGTGTACTCAACTTCCTTAACATTAAGCTCATCTGCTATGATAGCTGTAAAGTATTCGTTTAACTTCCAGTCAGCCTTGATGTACAGCTTGCCGATTGGCTGTCTGTTCTTGATGTTAGTTGAGTTACGGCATGCTCTTCCGATAACAACAGCATTTAATACATCTTCCATATTATCTTCAAGTTCCTTGTCAATCCATTCTTCCTTAACTTCTGGGAAGTCGCAAAGGTGGATACTGATAGGAGCTGTCTTATCTATACTGCATACAAGGTTTCTGTAAATGCTTTCTGTCATAAAAGGAATCATAGGTGCTGCTGCCTTGCAAAGTGTTACAAGTGTTGTGTAAAGAGTCATATAAGCATTAATCTTATCCTGTGGCATGTCTTTTGCCCAGAAACGTTCTCTTGAACGTCTTACATACCAGTTAGAAAGTTCGTCTACAAACTCAGCCATAGCTCTTGCAGATTCTGTAATCTTGTAGTTTTCAAGAGAGTTATCAACAGTCTTAACAAGAGTATTAAGCTTAGAAAGAATCCATTTATCCATAACAGGAAGCTTATCATACTCAAGTGTATACTTAGTTGCATCAAAATCATCTATATTAGCATAAAGTACAAAGAATGCATATGTGTTCCAGATAGTTCCCATAAACTTTCTCTGACCTTCTGTAACAGCCTTGTCATGGAATCTGTTAGGAAGCCATGGTGCTGAATTCTCATAGAAGTACCAGCGGATAGCATCTGCGCCGTGCTTCTGTAATGCATCAAATGGGTCTACCGCGTTACCCTTTGACTTACTCATCTTCTGTCCGTCTGCATCCTGAACATGTCCAAGTACGATAACATTTTCATAAGGTGCTTTATTGAAAAGAAGTGTTGATATAGCAAGAAGTGAGTAGAACCATCCTCTTGTCTGGTCAACGGCTTCTGAAATGAACTTAGCCGGGAACTGCTGTTCAAACACTTCCTTATTCTCAAATGGATAGTGGTGCTGTGCAAATGGCATTGAACCTGAATCGAACCAGCAGTCGATAACTTCTGGAACTCTCTTCATCTTGCCCTTACACTTAGGACAAGTACATGTAACAGCATCAATATATGGTCTGTGAAGCTCGATATCATCTGGGCAGTTATCAGAATGTTCCTTTAATTCTGCCTTACTTCCGATAGATAACATTTCTCCACAATCCTCACATACCCAGATATTAAGAGGAGTACCCCAGTATCTGTTACGTGAAATTCCCCAGTCCTGAACATTTTCAAGCCATGCGCCAAAACGTCCAGTTCCGATAGTTTCTGGAATCCAGTTGATTGTCTTATTGTTAGCTATTAAGTTAGCCTTAACTTCTGGGTCACTCATCTTTATAAACCAAGACTCTCTTGCATAGTAGATAAGTGGTGTATCACATCTCCAGCAGTATGGATAATCGTGCTCGAACTTAGGAGCATCGAATAACTTACCTTCCTTATCAAGATCCTTAAGAACCTCTGGGTCTGCCTTCTTAACGAAAAGTCCTGCATATGGTGTTTCCTTTGTAAGCTCACCCTTTCCATCAACAAACTGTACGAATGGAAGGTCATACTTACGTCCAACCTTGGCATCATCTTCACCAAATGCTGGTGCAATATGAACGATACCAGTACCATCTGACATAGTTACATAGTCATCACATGTAACAAAATGTCCCTTCTTGTGCTGCTTAGCTGCAACATCTGCCGCACACTGGTATAATGGCTCATATTCTTTATATTCAAGGTCTTTACCCTTGTAAGTTTCTAATACTTCGTAGTCAACGCCTGCACCACTTCCAGCTTCCTTGCCTTCTTCAATAGCTGCTCCTGTTACTGTCTGGCCGGCCTTAACTGCAAGTCCTCCAAGCACCTTATCAAGAAGTGCTTCTGCCATATAGTAAGTATAGCCGTCTGCTGCCTTAACCTTAACGTATGTTTCCTCTGGATTAACGCAGAGTGCCACGTTAGATGGAAGTGTCCAAGGTGTTGTTGTCCATGCAAGGAAATATGCATCTTCGCCTACGCACTTGAAACGTACTACTGCTGAACGCTCTTTAACAGCCTTGTAGCCCTGTGCTACTTCGTGTGATGAAAGAGGTGTTCCACAACGTGGGCAGTAAGGAACAATCTTAAAGCCCTTGTATAAAAGACCTTTATCCCATATCTGCTTTAAAGCCCACCATTCAGACTCGATGAAGTTATCATCATATGTGATATATGGGTTATCCATATCAGCCCAGAAACCAACTGTAGATGAGAAATCCTCCCACATACCCTTGTATTTCCATACGCTTTCCTTACATTTCTTGATGAATGGCTCAAGACCATACTCTTCAATCTGTTCCTTGCCGTCAAGACCTAATTCCTTCTCAAGCTCAAGCTCAACTGGAAGTCCGTGTGTATCCCAGCCGGCCTTACGTGGAACCATATAACCCTTCATTGTTCTATATCTTGGAATCATATCCTTTATAACTCTTGTAAGAACATGTCCGATATGTGGCTTACCATTAGCTGTTGGAGGTCCATCATAAAATGTATATGTCTCCCCCTTCTTGCGGTTATCAATACTCTTCTGGAATATATCATTATCCTTCCAGAACTTTTCAACCTGTTTTTCTCTGTCTACGAAATTCATATCTGATGAAACTTTCTCGTATACCATTGTGTTACTCCTTTCAAATCATTTACTTAATCGTAACGATGTTAGCTTGCTTTATTGGTGCTGTAACAAATGTCGTTACACACGCAAAAAAGCCCCTGCCGTAATACGACAGGGGCTGAATCAACTTAACCTATATCAATTACGACATACCATCATATGCGTCCCTTGTAACGGTAGGATTACCGTCCTTACTTACTTTTCGTAATACAATACTATCTTAATGTTACCCATAATATTATACTGCAAAGTTCTGCAAGGATGCTTGGAAGTGATATTCAACTATGACCTACTCACACCGGCTTCCACCATCCCGGCTCGCTATCGCTTTCCTTCATAATCTACTGTCTTCGTCATCGCAGATAATGTGATTGTATATAATTGATCTTAAAATGTCAATAATTAAGCTGTATTATTTATTATAATTTATCACAAAATTTCCTGTTATTGTGTTATATGCGTTCCTTTAGCCCTGCTATGCCCGTCCTTTTCTGCGTTCAATTCCTTTTTCCTTATAATATCGCGCTTTATCGGCATACATTTTCTCCTCTGCCTCACGTAACATTTCATCAAAGCCTGTTATTACATTCTCACTCCAGATAACACCTGCTGCCATATTCACAGAACGCTCATTCATTAGTTCTTTTAACTCTGTTATACACTTTATTAATGTATTCTCATCTATCTGTGTACAGATTACAAGGAACTCATCTCCACCTATACGAAATACTGCATCCACTCCAAACACGTCTGTAAGGCATCCACATGCATTAAGAATAAGTCTGTCGCCTGCCTCATGTCCCATTGTATCATTCACATATTTCAGTCCTGTAACATCACAGTAAACAACACCTATACTCTGTTTTTTATCTATGCTCTCTACACAGTCACTCATAGCGAAACGGTTTCCGATTTTGGTTAAAGCATCCTTATAGCTCATATCTTCAAGCTTTCTCATCATATTCCTGCGCTTTATACATGATATAATAAAAGCACTCATAATCTCTAGTATACTTAAGGCATATTCGAGTGTAAGCAGCGGTGGATTGTCTATTCCCATAAATGCAATAACTTCTCCTTCGTTATATATAGGAATTACAATTATCGAATGAATACCCTGTCTTTTTAAATTATCATATTGAAGTGGATCACTCTCTTTTATTTTTTCAAGATCCTTAATCACGATATTTCTGCCATTTTCAAAGCACTTATACCAGTTAGCACACACCTTCGGAGACAGATTCTGAAGATTATCCTTCTCTGGACTTACTCCCTCTGCCGTCCACTCGTATGTCTTATCATTTCTTCCATATATATTTTTTTCAAATATATAGGTTCTTTCTCCATTAAGTGCTTTACCTATATACCCAAGAAGTGTGTTTATCGTTTCATCAGGTGTATCTGCTGCTAGTGCCACTCTTAAGCCCTCATTGACAAATGCTTCAGTTTCTCTATACTTCTGGATAAGCTTATCCTGTGCAAGCTCCTCACTTATATCTATGCCTATTTCCAGCCTGTATTTTTTGTTTCCTTCGCCCTCTATCAGTGTATCCTTTATTATCATATATTTATCTAATACAGGATTATAATAACGCCATTCCTCAAAGGCTCCTGGTAAAAGTCTGCTGTTATTGCACATCCCACATTTAACAGAAGCTTTTTGTAATACCTCATAACACTTCTGGCCTTTTATATCCTCTATTGATTCTAAGCCATACGCTTCCAATGCTTTATGATTCATATATACAATCTCATTGGTTTCTATATCTGTTGCATATACATATTCATTCAGATTTATAAAAAAATCCCCTATTTCTTTTATATTTTTCATACGCATGTCTCCCTTTATTATTGAATCTGTGGTATTCCCCATTCATCAAACGAATCAGCATATTCTGTATATAATCTCTCCGTAACAGCCCCTGTTTCTTTTGCATTTTATATCACTTTGTTATTTTTTTGTCAATATATAGTGGGATATTTTTATTAATTTTTCATGCATATTATACCACAAGCAAAACTTTTATCTCAATAATGAAATCATTTTCCTGTATTCTTGCACTTATATCTCCATTCATACGCTCCACAAGCTCTTTTGCAATAGATAAACCCAGTCCGGTTGAGGCTCTGCCTCTTGCCACATCTGCTTTATAAAAACGCTCAAACACATGGCTTAAGTCAATATTTTCAGGATGTTCCGTATAATTGCTGATTTTAAGCAAGGCATGATTATCCTCACGGGCAAGCTTGATACTTATATTCTTTTCCCCATGATCAAGACCATTTTTTATGACATTCTGTATAACTCTCCTTAAGCCCTGCTTATTACCTGATATATACAGCATTTCCTCAGTAATACTAATCTCTGGGCAGATGCCCTGCTTTTTCCATTCATCATAATAAGAAAAGACAGCTTCTTTTAATATTCTGTTCATACAACAATCCGTAAGCTCCAGCTTATACGAATCATTTTTCAGCTTAGTGAATGTAAAAAGTTCCTCCAGCATTTCATTGAGGCTGTTAAGCCTTTCTCTGATTATATCAAGATATCTCCTCTGGTCATCTATATTGTCACATTCCTCTATAAGCTGGAAATACCCATCCAGCGATGTAAGCGGTGTCCTTATATCGTGTGAAAGATTAGTATATGTATCTGCAATCAGCTCTTCTTTTTTTCTGTACTCGTTTCTTTCTTTTTTACGCAAGTCAAGCAGTTCATTCAATTTATCTGAAAGCTCACCTATTCCTCCCATATCTATTTCGCGTTGAATCAGCTTGTTACTATCGTGTTCCATAAGAAACGACAACTGGCGGCAGATGTCCTTAATCTGCCGCTGGTATTTCCACATAATAAATGCCTGTATAATAATTATTACTGCTAATATTCCAATAATAATCCTCATTCTCTAAATATCCCTTTTCTGAAAAATATAACTGCTTAATGACAGCATTATAATAATAAATGTGGCTGCCACACACATTGAACTAATAATATCCTCCCTGCCTGCATTCATAGGAAGCATTGCCATCCTTCCAGTTACTGTATACTTATAAATGCTAAAGTTATGATGGCCACTCCTGTTAACTACATAATCTATAAAGGCATACACAATGCTCATTATATTCATAGTAAGACATACCGATAAGGTCATGCTTATGACATTGTTCTTAATTATAACTGCTATCGCCATACATATTAACACAAATGCATAATGAAGCGTAAGTTCTGTTAAGAAATAAGGTATAATCTCCTTCCAGTTACCCCACACCACACATTTAAACGCAAGCATATTCGCTGCTGCCTGGAATACAAATATCCCTGCAAAGGTAATTGCTGTAAATAAGGCAAGCGCAACTGCCCTTGAAACAATAAGCATCCCCCTTTGTGACACCTGTCCACCAATATTCTTAATATAACCGCTCTTAATATCTGCTGTTGCAAACATAACCGCAAATATTACAAGAAAAAGTGCATAAAACTTTCCCTGTGCATTAGAAAAGAAAACATCCATTACCGTAACCTTCTTCCCTGGCTCCGTAGGTAATTCCACACTCATACCAATATTGACATTATCTGTATTCTGCTGCGAAAGTTGTTCTTTGTTGCTGTCATCTGCCTGTTGTTCCTCTATGTCTTGTGCATTTATCACATCAACTGTCTGACCATCTATATCTGTCTGACTTTCTACTGCCTGCTGCCTCTCCCACTCTTTATTAACTGCATCATAATCTATTTTTGAAAGAAATGAGGTAAGCAGTGCTGATGCCAGCAATATAATCCATATTACATACAGGCTTTTTGTATGAAACATTCTGTAAACATCCATTTTTATCATATTAAGCACGATTATCACCTCCTGTAAGCTTTAAGAAATAATTCTCAAGTTCTTCACTTGTAATAGATATTCCTCTGACTGGAATTCCCGCCTTTGCAATCGCCATATTCAAATCAGCACTTTCGCCTAATCTTTCAAATATATAAATGTGCTCCTTATCTATCACCTGATAATTGCTAAAGCCCATAGAGTCAAGCACTGGAATTGCCTGCTTTGGATTGTCCAGCGTAAGCTCCATTCTCTCACTGCACCTTTGCATAAGCTCATCCCTTGTAAGCTCCTGCAAAAGGCTTCCGTTATGGATAATGCCATAATCAGTAGCAATCTTTGATAACTCCTCTAAAATATGACTTGAAATACATATTGTCATATTATACTCTTTTTGCAGCTTCTGTATTGTTTCACGGACTTCCACTATTCCCTGTGGGTCAAGTCCGTTAATCGGCTCATCAAGAATAAGCAGGTCAGGTTCTCCAACAAGCGCAAGACCAATTCCTAACCTCTGCTTCATACCAAGTGAAAAATGTTTTGTCTTTTTATTTCCGACATCACTAAGACCGACTGTCTTTAATATTTCTTCTATGTATCCTTTTTTCTTAATTCCAAACAGCTTACATTTTATGTTCAGATTGTCATATGCTGACATATTGCCATAAAGTCCAGGCGCTTCTATAAGACAGCCTACTCTTGAACGTACCTTCTGCAAGTCCTTTCCCTCATACCCAAACATTGCTATTTCACCATAAGACGGCGTTGACAGACCACTAATCTTCTTAAGACAGGTCGTTTTTCCTGCACCATTTCTTCCTATAAAACCATATATGGCACCCTTTTTAATGTGCATATTTACACCATTAACCGCCTTGTGCGTGCCATACTGCTTGGTTAAACTCCTTGTTTCCAATAATAATTCACTCAAAGCTTTCATCTCCTTTTTCTTATCTGCTCCTATCATAAAAAATAAATCCTAATCAATCGCAAATAAATAGTAAAAAAAGAGTAAATTATTCATGCAGGCGATATCCAATCCCCCATATTGTTTCTATATATTCATCAGGTGTAATGGTCTTTATTTTCTTCCTGATATTGCTTATATGCACATCCAATGTCTTTGTTTCACCCATATATGGCTCATCCCACGCATATTCGAATATATCCTCCTTGCTAAACACCTGCTTCGGGTTTTTAAGAAGCAATTCGAGTATTGCGAATTCCTGTTTTGTAATCTTAGGAAGCACCCTGCCACCGATACTTACCTCAAAGGTAGAGCGTGTAAGCACCATATCCCTGAACTCAAGTCTTCCACTGCCTTGTCCTTTTTGTATACCAGCCTTTGTTTTTACTTCTGTTTCTGCCTCCGCTTCACTTTTTGTTTCTGCCTCACTTTTTGTTTCTGCCTCTATATGACGAAGCTGCACCTGAATACGTGCCAGTACCTCTCTAATCTCAAATGGCTTTGTTATATAATCATCTGCTCCATCTGTCAGCACTCCGATTTTATCATCTATACTATCCTTTGCAGTCAGCACAATCACCGGAAGCCTTCCATGTTTTCTTATCTCTTTTAAAACCTCCTCACCACTTGCACCCGGAAGCATTAAGTCAAGCAGTACAAGCGTATAAGCCTTTTCTTTTATATTCAGAAGCAGCTTTGCCTCTGTTCCTGAAAATGCTTGTTCACACGTATAACCTGCCTTCACAATCACCTCACAAAGAAGGTTATTAATATTTATATCATCCTCTACAATTAATATATTAGGCATAATTTTTACTCCTGTATTTTATAATGTAAAATAGTCATCTACTTTATGAGAAACGGCATTAAATAAAATGGTTTTAACATTAGATTTTCTTCTTTTCCAACGTCCTTTTGCGATATTAAATATATTTTATTTACATTCTTTGAAAATTTCTTATAAAATTGTTTTATAGATTCGTGCTGTCCTGCCCCTGATGACTTAATTTCAAAAGCATTTACTTTACTTCCCTCAGAAATAAGAAAGTCAACTTCATAATAATGTGTACTTTTGTCTTTTTCCCAAGTGTGATAATAAAGTTCCCTTCCTGCTGCTGTAATCATCTGTGCAATAAGATTTTCATACAGATAACCAAGATTAGCCGGCAGTTTATCAGAAAGTAATTTTGCATACACATCATTTTCTGTGACTGGGCGGTCAATAAACATTAATGTAATAAATAATCCTGTATCCGAAAGATACAATTTATAACTGTCAAAATCTTTTGTATCTGTCAGGCTTACCCTTGGATTGGTTGAATTATAACAAGGTAAAACCGTCTTTGAATCAATCAACTCGTATAATAATTTCTCTGACTTTGAATTATTCTTTTGTCCTATTGCAGTAGTAATCCTATATTTTTTGGAATCTTTTGCAAGCTGTGCGGGAATTGAATGATATAATGCAGATATCCTTCCAGACCCGTCAATCTTTTTAAAATCTTCTTCATACAATGATATAATCTGTCTTTTGACCATATCAATCTCAGAAAAATTTTTACCTTCTATATAAGCTTCAACTGCCTGTGGCATACCACCTACAGCCATATATATTCTTAAATCTCTCATTAATTTACGGTTAGTTGCCTGCCCAATAGCCTTGCCTGTATCATATATCTGCTTAAGAAGTTCATAACAGAATTCCTGATAATCCATTGGATAAACCGGTATTTTCATTTCTTCTGAGGGAATTAAAATATCCTTAACATTCTTCTTTATAGAAATTAGTGAACCAGTTTCCAGATAACTGTATCTTCCGTCAGCTACAAGATGTTTTATTGCCTGTCTTGCCTTTGGAAAAAGCTGAACCTCATCAAATATAATAAGTGATTTATGCTCATATAATGTTATGCCTGTTTCCGCCTGCAATCTTAAAAAAAATATATTCAGGTTTGCTATATCATCGAAACACTCCAATATATTAGTTGTTGTTTTGGAAAAATCAATAAGAATATATGAGTCATATTCATTTTCTCCAAAGCTCTGTGCGATTGTAGACTTACCAACTCGCCTTGCCCCCTCTAACAAAACCGCATATTTATCTGAATACTTCTCTTTCCATTCTAACAATCTGCTATATACTTTTCTTTTAAAATTCATAACTTTCCCCTTTCAGAACTAAACAATTGTTACTGTTTAATACTAATCTAAAAATGATGCGTATTCCCTTATTTATTCCCTTATTAATGTGTATTTCTATAGTAAATGTCATTTTCTTCAAGATTATTATCTCTTATTTTATCCATTTCTTCAAGATTAATTCAGGCGTTTTTATACGTTTCTTCAAAGTCAATTTAGTCGTTTTAGTTCGTTTCTTCAAGATTATTGAAGCTATTTTGTCCGTTTCTTCAAGATTTTATTACTTTCATTACAATTTGTCACAAAAAAATTTTTTTATATCAACATAATCCAACACAAAAAAATAACACGCCCTCTGCTGGTTTACCCCAAAACAGGACGTGCTATCTCTTTCCGGTTTATATACCATTTTTAATATTTCCAAAAATATTTAATTAAATCAATTCCTTTGGCTGTAATATTTCAATATAAATATTTTTTTCATAAATTTTATTCTCATAGGTTTTTTTGAATAATTCTGGATTATCTATTATTTTTTCCTTATCATAAATATAAAAAAATATATTCGATGCACCATAATGTGTAATATCTGCCTCTATTTCCTCTATAAGCTTCTTCTGGCTCATAGAAGGGCGTGAACACTTAGTTTCTAACACTGTTCCCTGATTTATATAAATATCAGTTCTGACGGTTTCATAACCTGTATCTTCTGGAACTTCCATTCTGCACAATGGATATATCGGTTTTAAATATGAATACAGAATATACTGTAAATCATACTCATTATTTATCTGGAACTTCTTCAAGCCGTCCATATCGATAGACGACTTACCGTGTGGCTTTCCTCTGAAAAATTCATACAGAAACATATCAAAATTTTTTAAAATCTGAAGTAAAAGTTTATTACTTTCGTTTTCTTTATTGCAGTTTTGTAATAATCTTATATATTTTTCTATTCTTTTAATTCAATTTCTGGCACACCATATGGATTGCTTGAAATATGTAACAAAATGCTATTACGTTCCATAGTTTTTCCAAAATCTTCACTCTGCCTTAAATCATCTATCCATTGTTCATATTCTTTCTGCAATACTTGTAAATCTTTTATATCAAGCAGCTTCTGCCCCTTACTTATTAACTCCACTCTATTCATCTTTTTTCCACCTCATATAAAACAAAAAATGATTATCCAGTATATGAACTGACTCATCTTTCCATTCTATAACATTATATAAACTGCTTCCCTGTGTTTCTAATATTTTCATCCAGTTTTTTAATGCCGACTTTACCTTAGTGTTATTTATTTTATTGGCATCCGCCATTATATTTCTGACACGGTTTGTCAAATCTGTTATTCCTATTTCAATTAAAGGCGGATTATCGGCAATAGCTTTCAACAGTAAGTCATATATGTCACGTTCTGTATTATCCTTTAATATATATCCCAGTCTTTTCTGTCCGCGTGATGGCGGACCTGCCTTAAAAAATCTTACAACATCCGCATATGGAAGATTAACACTTGCAAGATAACACGCCGACTCTACTATTTTTTCATTGATTATAGTTTTTTCTGTTGTATCCGGAAGTAAGCCTATATTTAAACAGATTGCCTGCATTAACTGAGGTGAGCAGATACTTTCAACTGCAATTCTTTCCATAATCTCTGGTTTTACTTTTTTGTTTAATTCTTTAAAACCTTTTCGTGCAATTTCGCATAAATCGTCATTTCCCCACGCATCAATTTCTATTACGGATAATCTTCCTGCAAGGTCAGGATTTAATCTGATTGCATCGTCACAACGATGTGGAAGTGAAATAATAACAGACTGAAATCCCAGACGTATTGCTTCCTTTAGCTGACACGCAATTTCATACTGGATATCGGCTGGTGCATAATGAAAATCATCCAATACAAGAATTTTATTATTTTCTATGAAGTACTTTATTATTTTATCTTTATTGTTAATATAATTCTTTGTAATAATTGAGGCTTCCTTTGATTTATCGTTGTAATCTTCTGTTTTATCTGAAAAAGATGATGACATTTCAAAGCCAATCTTTTTACCTACTCCCTGCCAGAAATCACTTATCTTTGTAAAATCATTACCAGACATAGATACCATACGTTCAGCACCTATAACTTTTTCACATAATACAGTTTTTCCACATTTGGAAGCACCTACAATGTATGTCAGATACCCTTCAATCGAAAGACTTTGTAATAATCTGTCTTCATATGTATATCCTAGTATCTTCTCTTTTCTTGAAACATAGGTTTTTTCAGGATATGTTCCCGGTTTAAATACTGTTTTATACCTGCCATCCATAATTATCACCTCTCAATACATTTTTATATATTATAACACCTTTTTATACTTTTTAATACCTTTTCATATATTTTTATAGAAATGTTGTATTAAAACAGCCTTTTTCATTCTCCCCCACAAAACAAAAAAGCACCCCACCCGCATACAATCCAACCAGATACCTAAAATATCCGGTTAAACTATATGCGTGCAGGCTGCACATTTAAATTTATAATAATATATGATGCCAAGAGCAAAATGTCTAATCCCACATAAGTCTGCCCATAAGTTGGTGAAAAACCTTAAGTCCCACCTCAATATGAGCATAAAAATGGGATAACAAGCCATATAGCCATTAACACAACTTACTATCTCTGCACATCAAACGAAGCATTATTCATAAGTCGCTTAATCTGGTCAACACTTGTGATGTTAGTATCACCACGGATAGCGTGCTTCATTACTGAAGAAGCTACTGCGAAGTTCACGATATCTTCGTGCTTCCAGCCATCCTGCATAAGAGCATAGATAAGACCAGAAGAGAACGCATCGCCGCCACCAACACGGTCAACAATCTCAAAATTGAGAGTCTTGCTCTCGTAAGTCTTTCCGTCAGCATAATAGAAAGCCTTAAGTGAATTATTACTTCCTGAATGAACATAACGTACAGTTCTTGCAATCGCCTTCATATGGTACTGCTCATCAATAGCCTTGAATACTCTGTCCATATCCTCAAAAGATGGGTCCATAGTAAGACCATCCTTTACATCTGTTCCATCTGCATTGTATACATGGATAGGCTCAATACCTATAAGTACATCTACATATGGAAGATACTTGCTAAGTACATCCCTTGCAGTTTCAAAAGACCATAAAGTACTTCTGAAGTTAGGGTCAAAGCTGACTGTAAGTCCAAGCTTCTTAGCTGCCTTGATAGCCTTATCTATAAGACGGCGGCAGTTATATGAAAGAGCTGGTGTGATACCGCTTAAGTGTAACCAGTCATAATCCTTTAAGATATTCTCAAAGTCTACATCCTTATAATCATACTCAGCAAATGCTGAACTTCCTCTATCGTATATTACCTGTGAAGGTCTTACAGAAACGCCCTCTTCAAGATAATAAAGTCCCATTCTTCCATCAGCCTTGATGATGTGCTTAGTGTGTACATCATTAGCCTTAAGGTAGTTGATACATGACTTACCAAGGTCAGTGTTAGGTAATACTGTAAAAAATGTTGAATCAACACCAAGGTTAGCTAAAGAAACAGCTACGTTTGCCTCAGCTCCACCGTAATTAACGATGAAATTGTGAGTTGTAACTATCTTCTCATAGTTAGGTGGTGATAATCTTAACATCAATTCGCCGATTGCTATGAACTTCATACGTGCCTCCATCTATCATTAAACTTTTTAACCTAATATTAAGTAATATTTTATATGCATTAACAATAAACTGCATTTATTGCTCTGTCCAAAAAATAATACTCCATTAAATGATACTACTCAGCCGATAAAAATGCAAACTGTATTTTTTCACCTTTCATTACCTTGCATTTCCTTTCGTTACCTTTCATTACCTTTCAAAACTATAATATGAATTTCCTTTTGCATATTTATTCTTTCTCTGACTTTCCCGATTCCCTGCATAGCTGTCTGCATAACTATATGTATAACTATCTACATAACTATTTACATAACTACTTACATAACTACTTATATAACATCTGCATAGCTGTCTTATCTCTATATCTTAAAATAATCTATACTATCTGCCAGCATTCCAGCTATCTTTCTTAGCTGTTCTGCACTTTCTGATACCTGCGTAAATGAACCGGCAACCTCCTCAGTTTCCTGATGGGTTTTTCTTGTTCCCTCAACATTATTCATAGCTATCTCTGACAGTTCATCAACCGCTGATACTACATTGTTACGGGATACCTCCAGCTTATGTGTACTAGCCTTGATACTGCTGATACTTTTCATTGAACTTTCAATCTCATCAAGCACCTTTCCCACAACCATACGTGTTTCCTTCATGCTTTCGCTCTGGTTCATTATTATATCCTGCATCTGCTTCATAAGCTCAACCGCCTTTGTAGAATCCTGCATAAGTGCTCTTGCAGTATCATCTATCTCCTGGCTTGATGTATTCGACTGTTCTGCCAGCCTCTTAATCTGTTCTGCAACTACCGCAAAGCCTCTTCCACTCTCTCCTGCCCTGGCAGCCTCAATAGAAGCATTAAGACTAAGAAGATTGGTTTCCTCTGCTATTGAAGCGATAAATGTGGTAGCATCCTGTATTTTCTGTACTGAATTGTTAGTCCTGATAGTCTGTTCCTTAACATCATTTATTATACGTTCAACATCACCGTTAATTACACTCAGCTTTTCAAGTGTATCTGAGGCCTGTTCACTTGACTGCTGCATTGATGCCGCATTGACATCCAGTGCATCCACTTCCCTTGAGGTTTCAGTAATATCTTCTCCCATAGCCCTCATATATTCAGATGTATTCTGTGAATTCCTTGCCTGGTCACTTGAATTATCAACAATCATTGTTACAGCCGTTCTCACCTGAGCCATCGTGCCATTTGTCTTATCTGCAACCTCCTTAAGTGCATTTCCTGCATCAAGAAGTGCATTTGCATTCGCTGAAATATCCTTTATTACAGTCTTTGTGGCATCTCGGAGTGTAATCGTGACTCTTGATAAATCACCTATTTCATCACTTCTTTTTAAAAGCTTTTCATCGACCCAGACATCAAGATTACCGGCTGAAACCTTTTCAACCACTCCAATACTTGTTCTTATGCTCTTAGTTATTGATGAAGACATCTTAATTCCAAATGCAGCACATATAAGCATTATGACAAATACCGCTGTTCCTATTGTAATCATAAGATTATTGATTACCGCATCCTTCTGTGCCCTATTAGTTCCAACAAACACCATTCCAACGATACTGCTGTCACTTCCATTCTGATATACGGGCATAAAATATCCATAGTTAATAGTACCATCCAGCGATACATTCTTACTAAAATAATTCTGTCCGTTATTAAGAACCTTATCAATAACAGTATCACCTGCTGGTGAACCAAGAAGCCTGTCGCCATTTTTATCAACTGCTGAGGTCATAACTCTCTGGCTTCCATAGAAAAATGTAACATCCATTCCTGTATTCTGCTTAATTCCATCAACAAGGCTTTCTGACTTAGATACATTATAGCTGCCCTTCCATATATCACCATTGCTTGCCTGTATATAATCACCTGTATTCTGATCATATGCAGCCAGCGTTGCCGCCGCTGTTCCCTTAAGTGCATCCTGTATCTCGTTAACCATGGCACTTTTAACTCTGGTAAGAGTAAATATAACTGATATAATTCCCAGAGTTAATATAGGACCAACTATCATCGCAAGTATCTTCTTTTTAATGCTCATACGTTTCTCCATTTCTGTGCAGCATAACCGCACGCTATCATCACTCAATCACACTTACCGTCTTAAAATACCAGTTTATCCCACCTGTTATTCCAGCATCCTCACGAGTTGTTCCCGCCGTTCCTACTGTTGCTCCTGTATTCGTTTCTATAACACCATCAAACACACCATTCTTTCCACTAAGAATCTGCTGCTTTGCTACATTAACCTTCTCCTGTGTTGTATCAGCCGCAAAATCTGCGACAGGAGTGATACTTACAAGATTCTCATTCATGCCTCCATAATAGTTACTTCCATCCCATGTTCCATCGATTACACTCTGGACTGCTGATGTATAATATGCACTCCAGTTCCATATAACACTGCATAAGCACGCTTCCGGAGCTTCCTTACTCATATCTGAATTATATCCTATGCTGTACACCCCCTTCTCCTGTGCAAGTGTCTGAGGATATACAGTGTCACAATGCTGTGCAATAACATCACAGTTCATATTAAGCAGTGTTTTCGCTGCCTCCTCTTCTCCCTTAGGGTCATACCAGCTGTTAGTTACTTTTACATATACTTTTGCATCCGGATTAACAGAATATATTCCCAGTGCAAATGCATCTATTCCACCTGTTACCTCCGAATTATCCAGCCCCATAGCAGCAACATAACCTATTTTATTTGTTTTAGTGTTAAGTCCGGCTGCTATTCCGCTAAGATATCTCGCCTGATATATTCTTCCAAAATAATTATTAAAGTTTTTACCATTGCTCATATATCCTGTTCCATGAGAAAAATATACATCCGGATATTCTTCTGCCATATCAGCCGTAGTCTGCATATATCCCCAGCTAGTAGTAAATATTATGTTACAGCCTGCATCAATGCATTCCTGTATCGCTTTTCTTGTCGCAGCCTCATCAGTATCACTGATATTATTCTTTCTTATAATCTGCGAATCAGAAAGTCCCAGATTCTGCTGCATTCCCTGTATGCCTATATCATGTGTATATGTATAACCGCTGCCCTCTGCCGGATCTGACAAATGTATAACACCAACCTTTATCTTATCCTTTGCTATACCTGACGTTCCTCCGCCAGTATTCCCACTGCCTGTGTTCTTAGAGCTGCTGCCCTTCACCTCATATCCTTCATTCACCGCATAATCATCAGGGCTTGCATGAACTGCACAGCCTGCCATAAATATGCTGCACATAATAATCATAAAAATATATAATAATCTCTTAAATCCCATACCAATCCCTCCTTTTATTTTATATACAAAACATTTTATCACTCATTATTTAAAATGTAAATAAATTATCTGGATTGAATATTTTAAAATGACCGTTGATTGAATATTTGCGTGTATTCCCGATATATTTTTACAATTTCACTGTCCTATGTCTGACAATTCCACCACCATGTGACTGGCAATTCTGCTGTCAGATAGCTGACAATTTCACCATCCTGTAACCGTCATTGACTTAACCCACTTTCAAATATATAATTTTATAACACATATGAATTCGTTGATTGCTTTGCAATCCACACAATTATCATCGTATATAAGGAGGATTTATTATATGAATTCACCTCAGAAGGACACTGTAAAAGATGGCGGAATTAAAACTTTAACCAGCCTGCCACATATCTATGCTATTGTTTTAATGGGATTATTTACATTTGTTTTTTTAAGTGTTGAATATATGTTTGTAAATGAGCTTTCTCTTCTTGTATCAGAACAAAAAGCCACTCTTTCCCAGAATTATGTACTTGGTGTCAGTACAGCAGGTTTTTTATTATATCCTCTGCTTAAACATTTCTTAAGCAGGAGACTTCAACACGTTCTGATGATTTTAGCAGGCTTACTCTCTGTTTTTTTAACAATATTCATTACATGCAGTAAGTCATTTGAATATATATTTCACGGAGGGATCATTCTTTTTATACTTCTTGGTCTTGTTGGAAGTAATGTATACTATGTATCTGCATATATGATTGAAAAGAGGCATTTGGCAAAAACAGTAGGCATCTCATATTTTTTTGGCATTCTGCTTCAGTTTATAAACCATAATGCTATTCATATAAAGACAATACAGCTTATTATATTGTCAGCATCTATGCTGATGCTTTTTATCTTGTTAATATGGAATGAACATATTTTTAACCGGTATAGCTGGTATAACACCAGCAAAGATACTACTGACAATATAATCGAAAAAAATACAGATAATAATGTAGATAAAAATATAGGTAAAATAACAGATAAGAAAACAGATAAAAATATAATAAAGGGAAATAAACATTACATTCCTTTATTTATTAGTATTGTAGCCCTTGTAATGCTGATGGCATGCTTATTCAGCACTCTTGATAGTGCAGTAACGCTTATCCATTCTGATGGAAGCATCGATATAGGGCAGGGTGCCAGAATTCTGCTGCCTCTCAGCGGCCTTGCTGCCGGCTTTATATTTGACATTAACAATAGAAAATATACCGGAATCATAATGTACTGCATAATGATTCTTTCAACAATGTGTATTGTACTGCTTGAATTTTCCAAGCCTTTTACAGCTGTACTTATTGTTTTCTATCTGTCTGCTGGATTTTTTGCTGTTTTCTTTACATCAGAATTCATGGAGCTTTCCTGGTATGCCCGAATTCCTGAGCTTTGGGCAGGAATGGGACGTGCTGTTAACAATATTACAGCTGCTGTTATTGCCGGCTTTGTTTTACAGCTGCTTTCATCTGATAACAATCTATTAAAGATTATTCTTATACTTGTTTTATTTGTTCTGGTAAGTATTATTTCAGTTGTATATACATTTGAAAAATATTATTTTATACAACAGTTTACAATGCATACAGATGAAGCGGCAGATGAACAAGACAAGCTGCACATATTATCAGAAAAATACTCTTTTACTGAAAGAGAAAATGAGGTATTTAACTACCTGGTTACTACCGAGGATAACATCCAGACTATTTCGGAACATATGCACGTATCAAGACGTACCCTTGAACGATATATTTCAGCTATTTATGAAAAGACCGGTATTAAATCACGCGTTGGACTTGTTAACCTTTATAATAAATAATTCTTTTAATATTTATATGTCTTTATATCATCTATTTTTCAGCTTTAAGCAGCGTGGCGGAACTCCGCCACGCTGTTTTAGCATATTGGCGGACTTCCCTTATATACTTTTTTAATAATGTTATATATAGTATTAACAACATATACAGCTGATATGTACGTAATATTATACGCTCCATTTGATTCTTGGAGATTTGTGTGAAACTCAGATTTTCGCACAGATTTTGCACAGAAATAAACAAATGAATAAATGATAATTATTATCAAGAAGCAGGAGGAATGATTTATGGTGAAAAATAAAAAATGGCATATTAAAAAAATAGCCGCATTAGCAGGAGCAGCCGTACTCGCATTATCATCCGCAGTTTTATATACTGCACCACAGGTAAAAGCTGCTAATGGTCCATGCGATACTGGCGATTGGGCTTATGCTTATATTAATGTTAGAACGGGAGAAGATAGTAGTACTACTATATTTTCTTCACAAGGAACTAATTCCATCGATGGAATATCTTATGACAGAGAAACCAATACACTTACATTAAATAATTATAAAAACAAGATTGCAGGAATAGCTACTAATATGATGGGTGATGATTTCAAGATTAACCTTATTGGTGATAACGAAATCGGAGGTATAGGTTCATATGGTGATGCCTGGGGCGGTTCCATCAATATATGTGGTAATGGTTCCTTAGTTATTAATGCTGACAGGGCAGGTGATTATGGTGTAGCCTTCTTTGCTGAGGGAACTGATTCAGTACTTTCAGTTGCAGACACATGCAATGTCACCATATATTCTGGTTCAAAGGCAGTAGTGTATACAAGCGATAATCTAACTGACAAACCAATCAGAGATAATGGAACATTAAAGGAAAATGTAACATATAATGTTTCACATCCACTGGAAATATCAAGATTATGTGCCAGGTATTATGAGTACGACCCTTATACAACTAATACAGTATATAAAAATGAGGCAGATAATACTTCATTATATTATATTAAGGAACTGACATATGTTGAATCTGGGAAAGTAACTTATACAATATACAAGCTTACCACAAAGAAAGCTCTTGGTGACGTATATTATGCTGACAAAATAGGTGAATATGATAATATCCCTGCTGGATATACAAAAACCACATTAGAGAATCCTATTTCATATTATGAATCAGATGGCGGAAGTGGTGGAACAAGCCAGGTTATAATAAATACAGCTACCAGTGAAAAATATGTAGATGCATATGCGTATGAAAACGGAGAATCATTTTATAAAATATGTAAGCTTCTTGAAAAGCTTGGTGTAGATGAACGAAGCAATGATGAAATATGGCTTATTGATTATAGCAATCCTGTGGCAACATATAATCCTGTATGGGGAAATGATAATCTTCCAGACGGATACAAGTATGACGGAACAGAGATAGAAAGTCTTTATAATGTAGAATGTATAGCAGACAAGCTTACATTTACAGCTAAATCAGCCGGTGACAACACAACAGACAACCCATCTGAGAAGCCATCCGAAAAGCCAACTGAAAAACCAACCGAGAAACCAACTGAGAAACCAGGCGATGAGAAGCCATCAGTTCCAGACAAGGATTCCGATAATACAATAGTAGATGTATCCGACGGCAACACAACTATTAAGGTTGATGAAATCAGAAAGATTATAGAAGATAATAAAACAAATGATGTTGTTATCAAGTCTAACAATGATGTTACATTTACATTTGCCAAAGGAACTATGTCAGAAGTATCACAGGTTGCAATCTATGACTTTTCAACAGCAATTACTTCTGATATAAAAGAAGCTGGAAATATGCCGACAGCTGTAACAGATGATATATTTGTATCTAAAATAGTATACAACTATTCTGGTACACTTCCTGCAAAAGCAAGCATTAAGTTAAATGTTGGAAAAGCGTATGCTGGCCAGACACTTTACTACAGCCAGCTCCTAGATGACGGTACCATAATCAGCATGATGTCAGCAGTAGTCGATAATGATGGCTATATGACAGTAGAACAGGACCACTGCTCAACATATCTTATTACAAAACAGCAGCTTGCAGGCAATTCAACGGGCTCATCTGAAGATGCATCAGCAGATGCATCAACAGATACCTCAATATCACCTTCAACCTCTGCTTCAACAGAAACTATAACTGAAGCTGCTGACAATAAGGTTGAAACACCACAGACAGGTGATAACAGCAATATTGTACTCTGGCTTACACTACTTATAATTATTTGCAGCAGCACAACACTCTATACCTTCGCTTTAAAAGCTAAAAAAATGAATAGATAATTCAATAAATAATTAATTGATAGCTGAAGCTGTTATGTCATAATTTATGCCAAAATACTACACCTTATTTTATAACCGGTAGAAACTAAAAGTAGTTTAAAGTGGTTTAAAGAGGTGTAGTATTTTGTTGCATTAACCCCTGTTGTAATATATAATGTAATTAGTTTTTTGCGTTAATTTTATATGAAAGTGAGTGCTTTTATGGACATTTACGAATCATT
>OGMY01000133.1_pt1 | contig 30417 bp, 23 predicted proteins | sample 1573371 | NCBI WGS metagenome assembly OGMY01 (sample SAMEA2581879, study PRJEB24529) | metagenome | biome: Human gut stool | place: China | collected 2011 | reverse complement strand
TAAATTGATAAGAAGTAATGGCTATTGTGTTTGATTGGTATGAAAATCCTAATGCCTCTTTGGAAGAAGAAGCAGCGTTGCATCCACGTATCTTCATGAATAGAAAAAATACGGCACATCCTTACATACTAACGACTGTGAAGATGTGAAAGAAGTATATTTCTTAGAGTAATCACACGAAAGAGTTGATAGATTGAGACTTATCCTCATGTGAAGAGAATGAACAAACATTTAGTAAAGAAAATATATTGGCATAAAACTATATCCTGCATCGTCATATCTCATCAGACAGCCGAATGTATATTATTATCGGTGAACCTATTATTTACGAGAGCAAAGGGCACAAAAAAAAGAGCGAATCATTCCGCTCCACCTTTAAAGAATCCCCATAAATGGGATTCTTCTTTTTCTTCATCTTTCATTTACTCTTTACCTGAAAACGTCTTTCTCCTAATACCTAATCAAAACAATCTTTTTCCTAAAAACTAATCTTAAAATCTAATACCTTAATTTTATAAACTAATACCTTTTAATTATTACCTTTTTCTAATACCTAAAATATAAGTAGTTTCACAACTACACTGCAAAGGTATAGCTGTTTGCGAAAACAGCAAAAGCCATCATGCAAAAAATTACATTCAGATTTATTTTTTTGACTTATGTCAAGACGTAGGGTAGATTTTGAGTGTAAACCTCACGTTTATTCCCACAACAATCCGTCTTTTCAACAAATCTTTCCTCTTACTCTCTAGTTGCATTCATAATTGAGCAAGCACACAACTAACAAAAAGAAAGCAAAACAGGGAATTTAAAACACAATCTATTACCATTCTATTCAAAAACATACAATCACAAAAACCAATAAGCGGCCTATTTTCGAACAATCTGCATATTTCTAACTCAAAATTACGGCGATTTTTTCAGTCAAACCGGATTCCTCCCCGGATTTTCAGAAGCAAAAACAGCTTGAAGATACAAGTCTCGCAACTTTTCCGTAACTTTGCAGCGTTTGATAATAAATAAGATAGGAATGGATTTTAAGTACGACGTAATTGTAATTGGTGCCGGACATGCTGGTTGTGAAGCAGCGGCAGCCGCAGCTAATTTAGGTTCCAAGACTTGTCTCATCACTATGGACATGAACAAGATTGGGCAGATGAGTTGCAACCCGGCTGTAGGAGGAATCGCCAAAGGACAAATTGTACGTGAAATAGATGCACTGGGTGGACAAATGGGATTGGTGACAGATGAAACAGCCATTCAGTTCCGAATTCTAAACCGTTCGAAAGGCCCTGCCATGTGGAGTCCTCGCGCCCAATGCGACCGGGCTAAGTTCATCTGGTCCTGGCGGGAGAAATTGGAAAATACACCCAACCTTCATATCTGGCAAGATACAGTATGCGAACTGCTCGTTGAAAACGGTGAGGTTACCGGATTGGTCACTGCGTGGGGTGTCACCTTCAAAGCGAAATGCATTGTGCTCACCGCAGGCACTTTCCTCAACGGACTGATGCACGTAGGTCGCCATCAATTACCAGGAGGAAGAATGGCCGAACCAGCTTCTTATCAATTGACCGAATCCATCGCCCGTCACGGCATCACCTATGGAAGAATGAAAACCGGTACTCCGGTACGAATCGATGCACGCAGCGTTCATTTTGACCAAATGGAAACACAAGCCGGCGAATGTGACTTCCACAAGTTCTCTTTCATGAATACCAGCACGCACCACTTAAAGCAACTTCAATGCTGGACATGCTACACTAATGAAGAAGTACATCGGATTTTGCGCGAAGGTTTGCCCGATTCTCCCCTATTCAACGGACAGATACAAAGTATCGGACCACGCTATTGCCCTAGCATCGAGACCAAGATTGTTACTTTCCCCGATAAAGACCAGCACCAATTATTCCTGGAACCGGAAGGCGAAACAACACAAGAGTTATATCTTAACGGATTCTCTTCTTCACTTCCGATGGAAATACAAATTGCGGCACTGAAACAAATCCCGGCTTTCAAAGATCTGGTTATCTATCGTCCGGGATATGCTATCGAATATGATTACTTCGATCCGACCCAATTAAAACATACGTTGGAATCGAAGATTATCAAAAACCTGTTCTTTGCCGGACAAGTAAACGGCACTACCGGATATGAGGAAGCAGGAGGACAAGGATTGATAGCCGGCATCAATGCGCATATCAACTGCCACGGCGGAGAAGCATTCACTCTAGCTCGCGACGAAGCATATATTGGCGTATTAATCGACGATTTGGTTACCAAAGGTGTGGATGAGCCCTACCGTATGTTTACCTCCCGTGCAGAATATCGCATTTTGCTTCGTATGGATGACGCCGATATGCGCCTGACAGAAAAAGCATTTAAGCTCGGATTGGCAAAGGAAGATCGCTATCAACTGGTAAAAAGCAAGAAGGAAGCCGTGGAACAAATCGTTTCTTTCGCACGCAACTATTCGATGAAACCGGCATTAATTAATGATGCTCTCGAAAAGATAGGAACAACTCCCCTGCGTCAGGGATGTAAGTTGATAGAGATTCTGAATCGTCCGCAGGTGACAATTGAGAATATAATAGAACATGTTCCGGCGTTTCAACGAGAACTGGAGAAAGCGACAAGTTCGGATCAGGATCGAAAAGAAGAGATTCTCGAAGCGGCTGAAATCTTAATCAAGTATCAAGGATACATTGACAGAGAACGGATGATTGCTGAAAAGCTGGCACGATTGGAAAGTATAAAGATCAAAGGAAAATTTGATTATTCCACCATTCAGTCCCTATCCACCGAAGCTAGGCAAAAGTTGGCAAAGATAGATCCGGAGACGATTGCGCAAGCGAGCAGAATTCCGGGAGTCTCTCCAAGCGACATCAACGTACTACTCGTGCTTTCGGGACGATAGGCGGCAACGTTTCACGTGAAACAAATCATTTAAAGAAACGATATAATTCAATGATTATGAGCAAAGAAACACTAATCAAAAGTATTCGGGAAGTACCCGATTTTCCGATCCCCGGAATCCTGTTCTACGATGTCACCACCCTATTCAAAGATCCATGGTGCCTGCAAGAATTATCAAACATTATGTTTGATATGTATAAGGACAAAGGGATCACCAAAGTAGTAGGAATAGAATCAAGGGGCTTCATCATGGGACCGATTTTAGCCACTCGCCTGAACGCCGGTTTCATTCCTATCCGCAAGCCCGGCAAGCTCCCTGCAGAAACGATTGAAGAAAGCTACGACAAGGAATACGGAAAGGACACCGTGCAAATTCACAAAGACGCACTGGATGAGAATGATGTAGTTCTATTACACGACGACTTGCTGGCAACAGGAGGCACGATGAAAGCGGCTTGCGAATTGGTGAAAAGATTAAAACCTAAAAAGGTATATGTAAACTTCATCATTGAGTTGAAAGAACTGAATGGAAAATCAGTATTCGGAGACGACGTAGAAGTAGAATCGGTATTGACTTTATAAAGGATTTGCATCTATTTGCAGAGAATGTGTCAAAAGTAAGCAGCTAGCGATCTCTCATACCTAACGATTATGAATGTAGAACCGGAAAGCAAAAGCAAAACCAATGAATATCTGAAAGGGATTGTAGCCAACCTTCCCGAGAAACCGGGTATTTACCAATACCTGAATACGGAAGGAACGATTATATACGTTGGAAAGGCAAAAAATCTAAAGAAAAGAGTCTATTCTTATTTCAGCAAAGAGCATGAGCCGGGAAAGACACGAGTACTGGTCAGTAAAATCGCTGATATTCGCTATATCGTAGTCAACACAGAAGAAGATGCGTTATTGCTGGAGAATAATCTGATAAAGAAATATAAGCCGCGCTACAACGTTCTGTTAAAGGACGACAAGACCTACCCTTCTATTTGCGTACAGAACGAGTATTTCCCGAGAATTTTCAAAACAAGGAAGGTTATCAGGAACGGTTCCTCTTATTATGGCCCGTACAGTCACATTCCATCAATGTATGCGGTATTGGACCTGATAAAGCATTTATATCCCTTGCGCACATGCAATTTAAACCTAAGTCCGGAAAACATACGGGCGGGCAAATTTAATGTATGTCTGGAATATCATATAAAAAACTGCGCCGGGCCATGCATCGGTCTGCAATCACAGGAGGATTATCTCAAAAACATAGATGAAATCAAAGAAATCCTGAAAGGGAATACACAAGATATCAGTCGTATGTTGCTGGAAAGGATGCAGACGTTGGCTGGCGAAATGAAGTTTGAAGAGGCGCAGAAAGTGAAAGAGAAATATCTTCTGATAGAGAGTTACCGCTCCAAATCAGAGGTAGTAAGCTCCGTATTGCACAATATCGATGTATTCTCAATCGAAGAAGACGAGTCGAACTCTGCTTTCATCAATTATCTGCACATCACAAACGGCGCCATCAATCAGGCTTTCACGTTCGAATATAAAAAGAAGCTGAACGAATCAAAAGAGGAACTTTTGACGCTTGGTATTATTGAAATGCGGGAACGCTATAAAAGCCAGTCCAGAGAGATTATAGTGCCTTTTGAACTCGATTTGGAGTTAAACAATATCGTATTTACCGTTCCACAGCGGGGAGATAAGAAGAAATTGCTGGATCTTTCGGTTCTAAACGTGAAACAGTACAAGGCCGACCGCCTAAAACAGACAGAAAAGCTGAATCCGGAACAAAGGAGTATGCGTTTAATGAAAGAAATTCAGCAAGAATTGCATTTGGAAAGGCCGCCGCTGCAAATCGAGTGTTTTGATAACTCAAACATACAGGGTTCTGATGCCGTGGCAGCTTGTGTTGTATTTAAGAAGGCCAAGCCATCAAAGAAAGATTACCGGAAATACAATATAAAGACGGTTGTAGGGCCTGATGACTATGCTTCCATGAAAGAGGTCGTCAGAAGGCGTTATCAACGCGCTATCGAAGAGAATTCTCCTCTACCCGACCTGATTATCACCGATGGTGGAAAAGGTCAAATGGAGGTCGTCAGAGAAGTCGTTGAAGACGAACTGAATCTGGCTATTCCTATTGCCGGATTGGCAAAGGACAACCGCCACCGCACATCGGAGCTGCTTTTTGGATTTCCTCCGCAGACGATTGGTATCAAACAGCAAAGCCCATTATTCCGTCTGCTGACACAGATTCAGGATGAAGTACACCGTTTTGCTATTAGTTTCCATCGTGATAAACGCAGCAAACGACAAGTTGCGTCCGCACTGGATACCATCAAAGGTATCGGAGAAAAGACAAAAACAGCACTTTTGAAAGAGTTCAAGAGCGTAAAACGAATAAAAGAAGCCTCTTTTGAGGAGATTGTCGCTATCATCGGAGAAGCGAAAGCCAAGACTGTAAAAGAGGGATTAAACAATGAATCATCAAAAAATGAATAAGAAGCCGGCAGAATGGAGCCAGTTATCTTCCTATCATTTTTAGCCTCGGATTACACAGATTGCACGGATTTCACGGTTAAATTACTAAAAACCGCATTATCCTTTCAATCTGTATAATCCATGCCTAAATAATAAACCATTAAAGCTTTCGGCAAAACCTTATAATATTTTCCCGCCAACACACCGTTTTCTCTTCCGAATTTTGTAAATTTGCCTTTCCTAACCACGAAATAGAATAAATAACAATGCGAATAGTTATACAACGGGTAAGCCATGCGTCAGTAACCATTGAAGGACACTGCAAATCGTCCATCGGAAAAGGGATGCTGATATTAGTTGGCATCGAAGAATCAGACGGGCAGGAAGACATCGACTGGCTCTGCAAAAAGATAGTAAATCTACGTATCTTCGACGATGAAAATGGGGTGATGAACAAGTCTATTTTAGAAGATGGAGGCGAAATTTTAGTTATCAGCCAGTTCACGCTACACGCTTCTACCAAAAAGGGAAATCGCCCCTCCTACATCAAAGCTGCCAAACCGGATGTCTCTATCCCACTCTACGAGCAATTCTGCAAAGATTTAAGCGGTGCACTGGGAAAAGAAATAGGCACAGGAATCTTCGGAGCAGACATGAAAGTTGAACTTTTAAACGACGGTCCTGTTACTATATGCATGGATACCAAAAACAAAGAATAGATATTCCATACTAATCATCAATCACTAATCATTAAAAAAATGACTCTGGAAGAAGCACAGAAACAAGTGGACCAATGGGTGAAAACATACGGTGTCCGCTACTTCAGCGAGTTGACCAATATGGCAGTCCTGACGGAAGAAGTAGGAGAACTGGCCCGTGTCATGGCCCGCAAATATGGCGACCAATCCTTCAAAGAAGGAGAAAAAGACAATATAGATGAAGAGATAGCAGACGTCTTATGGGTGCTTCTCTGCATCGCCAACCAGACGGGAGTAGACATCACTGACGCTTTCCGGAAAAGCATGGAGAAGAAAACGAAACGAGATAATAAAAGACATATCAACAACCCAAAACTGAAAGATCATGGAAGAGAATAACTCACAGCCCAACAAGTACAAGGCCGCATTGGCAAAGTATAATACCAATCTGAGCGATGCAGATATTCAAGCTCGCGTAGCTGAATTGATTGAGAAAAAAGTGCCGGAGAACAACACGGAGGACGTTAAGAAATTCCTGTTCAACTGCATTGATCTGACCACCCTGAACAGTACGGACAGCGACGAAAGCGTGATGCACTTTACTGAAAAAGTCAATCAGTTTGACGACGAATATCCTGATCTGAAAAACGTAGCAGCCATCTGTGTGTACCCCAACTTTGCAGCCATCGTTAAAAACACGCTGGAAGTAGACGGAGTCAATATCGCCTGTGTATCAGGAGGTTTCCCCTCTTCACAGACATTCATTGAAGTGAAAGTGGCAGAAACAGCACTGGCCATTGCAGACGGTGCAGACGAAATAGATATTGTGATTTCCATCGGCAAGTTCCTTAGCGGAGACTACGAAGGAATGTGCGAAGAAATACAGGAACTAAAAGAAGTTTGCAAGGAACGCCACCTCAAAGTAATCCTCGAAACAGGCGCATTAAAGAGTGCTTCCAACATCAAGAAAGCCTCTATCCTATCCATGTATTCGGGCGCAGACTTCATCAAGACATCTACCGGAAAGCAGCAGCCTGCCGCAACGCCGGAAGCCGCTTACGTGATGTGTGAAGCTATCAAAGAATACTATCAGAAGACAGGAAACAAGATTGGATTCAAACCGGCAGGTGGTATCAACACTGTTAACGATGCGATTATTTACTACACTATTGTAAAAGAACTATTAGGTAAAGAATGGCTTGACAACCAACTGTTCCGCCTGGGAACCAGCCGTTTAGCCAACCTCCTCCTTTCCGACATCAAAGGCGAAGAAATCAAGTTCTTCTAAAAATTAAAGGCTACATTAGCAATCAAATACGCCTTGCCGCGCGACTCCCGTATCACGGGAATCGACGCGGTATTTTTTATTTAAGAAAAACTAAACATAGTTACTGGACAATTCGGAAAAATAATTATCTTTGTAAATGGTTTAGCGATGAAAATATAGCTAATTAGTTATATTAGAGAACGTTTCATTTATTACCACTTCCTGGAATTCGGCAAAATTCAAAGTTATGAATGGTAATAAGCAAACGGGTCTCACGCACCTTCATGTATATAATTTTGTTATATATCGAATGGAGCGTGGGACTGTTGCTTGTATACTCATAACGGCTTGCCGAAGCCTCAGGAAAATACATGGCAACAGTTCTCACGCTTTTCATGAACTTTATGGAGGTATTAAGGATGGACGCTTACACGAGAACCTTACGATTCAATCACAACCCTCTGAATCTCATCCTCGGAACAGAGAAAAAGAAGGGGCTACGCATCGGTTATATGGAAGCTGGACTGCAAGGCTTCTATCTCAACTCCATGGAGACCGGAGTCCATCCCCAAAAGTTATCCAGACTGCTGGCAGAAGAGTTCCACTGCACCGATACCGAGTCCGTCACCGGATTATTCCAGTTCCTGATCAACGAAGGAGACAGAGTCTCCTACCAGATTATGCTCCCCTACTTACTCTCCACAGAGAACATCAACGAGTTCGAAAGTATCATCCAAAAGCGCTTTTTCGGAGTAGAACGCTTCATTCAGCAAGGAAAGAATCTATACAGATTCGTGAAATATACAGAGGAAAGAAGAGACCCGATTATATGGATAAATAACTTAGAAAAAGGGATTATCGGATGGGACATGGGATTGCTTGTCAGCTTGGCGCGCGCCTCCCAAACATGCGGGCACATCAGCAAGGAACAAGCCTGGAAGTACATAGAACAAGCAGCCCAATTATGTTCGTTAGATCTTCATACAGCTGAAGAAATAGACAAGAGTTTCCTTTTAGGAAAAGCGATGAAATCGGGAAAGATAGAAGATTGGGATCGATTATTATCGTGCTATTCACTCCTGGGCAGGCACAGGAAGTAACTATTTTTCGCGGTCTACCACGTAATCCAAGTAAGCCCGGAGAGCTACACAAATATCAGATTCCGGCAAAGAAGCCAATAAATCAAAAGCCTTTTGCTTATATACATTCATCGTCTGAACGGCATATTCAATGCCCCCGTTTTCTTTGATAAACGAGATCAAATGGGCAATTTCATCGAGAGTAGCTGCACCCTCCTTTACCTTGATTGCCAATTCTTGCGCCTCATCGTTTTTTGTTGTGTTCAATACATACAAAGCGGGCAATGTCAGTTTACCTTCAAGCATATCATTACCAGTCGGTTTGCCTATCGCTCTATTATCAAAGTAATCGAAAATATCATCTTTTATCTGAAAGCAGATACCAATATATTCGCCCAACAAACGGGCTAGTTCGGCTTCTCCCTCCCCTACACCTACCGAAAAAGCGGCAGCTTTCGTACAGGCGGCAAAAAGAGCGGCAGTCTTCTTACGGATTACATCAAAGTAAACCTCCTCAGAAAAGCTATGATTACTTACATTTGAAAGCTGAAGCAACTCGCCGTCAGCAAGATCCTGTCCAAGAGTAGACACCAGTTGAATAATGCGGTGACTGTTCGTCAGTTCGGCATGCACCAGACTGGTTGCCAGTAGATAGTCGCCCGTCAGCACGGCTACTTTATTATTAAAGATAGCATTCACCGAGAGTTGTCCACGACGTTCGGTACTTTCATCCACGACGTCGTCATGTACCAAACTGGCTGTATGAAGAAGTTCCAATGAAACAGCCGCATGAAGGGTGGAAGGACATACAGCACCATAAAGACGTGCCACCAGCAAAACAAGAATAGGACGCATCATCTTACCATTCCTCTGCCGTATGTGAGATACGACACTATCGAGCAATGCATTTGAACTGGAGAGAGAACTATCAAAAAGTTCTTTGAAGTCTCTCAGTTCTGCTTCAATCGGAGTTCTGATGAGTGAGATGCTGTCCATTAATTACACAATTTGAGCACAAAAGTAATAATAAAACGCTGAATACCGTATTTTTTTGTACTTTTACCATGAAAAATTAATTAAATCTATGGATTCAAGTAATAAATTATTTCTTTTAGACGCTTATGCACTGATATACCGGGCGTATTACGCCTTTATTAAGAACCCAAGAATCAATTCCAAAGGATTCAATACTTCAGCTATACTGGGTTTTGTAAACACCCTCGAAGAAGTGCTGAAAAAAGAGAATCCCACTCATATAGGAGTGGCTTTCGACCCTGCAGGACCTACCTTCCGCCACGAAGCTTTCGAACAATATAAAGCGCAGCGTGAAGAAACTCCGGAAGCGATCCGCCTTTCCGTACCTATTATAAAGGATATTATTCGTGCTTACCGCATCCCTATTCTGGAAGTTGCAGGCTACGAAGCCGACGACGTGATAGGTACGCTTGCCACCGAAGCCGGCCGCCAAGGTATCACCACCTATATGATGACTCCCGACAAAGATTACGGGCAGTTGGTAAGCGACAAGGTATTTATGTACCGTCCCAAGCACACAGGAGGTTTCGAAGTGATGGGTGTTGAAGAAGTGAAAGCTAAGTTTGACATTCAGTCTCCGGCACAAGTGATTGACATGCTCGGACTGATGGGAGACTCTTCGGATAATATCCCCGGATGTCCCGGAGTAGGAGAAAAGACTGCTCAAAAACTGATTTCCGAATTCGGAAGCATCGAAAACTTATTAGAACATACCGACCAACTGAAGGGTGCACTGAAAACAAAAGTGGAAACGAACCGGGAAATGATTACTTTCTCGAAATTCCTCGCCACGATTAAAATCGATGTGCCCATCCAACTTGAAATGGATTCTCTTGTCCGCGAAGAAGCAGACGAAGATTCACTTCGCAGCATTTTCGAAGAACTGGAATTTAGAACGCTCATCGACCGGGTACTAAAAAAAGAGGTTTCCGGAAATGGAATAACCTCCACTCCCGGAAGCAAAGTAGCCACCGGAAAAAGCGCCCCCTCTCCTCTTCCACTTTTTCCCGAAGAAGGAGGCGGAATACAAGGCGATTTGTTTGCGAATTTCACGCCCAATGAGCCGAATGAAGCAAAAAAATCAAATCTAGAGACATTAGAATCGCAGCCACACAACTATCAACTCATTGATACAGAGAAGAAAAGAAGAGAAATTATTCAAAAGTTACTTACATCGAAAATCCTCTCGTTAGATACGGAAACCACCGGAACCGAACCAATGGATGCCGAATTGGTCGGAATGAGTTTTTCCATTGCCGAAAATGAAGCGTTTTATGTTCCTGTTCCATCAGATCGGGACGAAGCGTTAAAAATCGTAAAGGAGTTCCGCCCGGTCTTCGAAAATGAGAATTCGTTAAAAGTCGGACAGAATATCAAGTACGATATGATCGTTCTTCAAAATTATGGTGCAGTAGTAAAAGGTCCGCTTTTCGATACGATGATCGCTCACTATGTTCTTCAACCGGAACTTCGTCATGGCATGGATTATCTGGCAGAAATTTATCTGCATTATCAGACCATCCATATTGACGAACTGATAGGCCCCAAAGGAAAGAATCAGAAGAACATGCGCGACCTTGACCCGAAAGATGTATATCTGTACGCTTGCGAAGATGCGGACATCACTCTGAAACTGAAAAACGTATTGGAGAAAGAGCTGAAAGAGAATGACGCCGAACGTTTATTCTATGATATAGAAATGCCTCTTGTTCCGGTATTAGTCAATATCGAACGGAACGGAGTATTACTGGACACGGAAGCACTGCAACAATCATCCGCTCATTTCACCGCCCAGATGGAGCAAATCGAAAAAGAAATCTACGAGCTGGCCGGTGAGACCTTCAACATCGCTTCACCCAAGCAAGTCGGCGAAGTCTTGTTTGACAAGCTGAAGATTATAGAAAAAGCAAAAAAGACCAAGACCGGGCAGTATGTCACCTCGGAAGAAGTGCTCGAAAGCCTCCGGCATAAACATCCTGTGGTAGAAAAGATTCTGGAACATCGCGGACTGAAAAAGCTATTGGGCACGTATATCGATGCGCTTCCCCTACTTATCAACCCACGCACAGGAAGGGTGCATACCTCTTTCAACCAGACTGTAACCGCTACGGGACGCCTTAGTTCAAGTAACCCGAACTTACAGAATATCCCTATCCGCGACGAGAATGGAAAAGAAATCCGTAAAGCATTCATCCCCGATGAAGGCTGCCTCTTCTTCTCTGCCGACTATTCGCAGATCGAATTGCGTATTATGGCACACCTTAGCGAGGATAAGAATATGATTGATGCTTTCCTTAGCAACCACGATATTCATGCTGCCACCGCTGCCAAAATCTATAAGATTGATCTGAAAGATGTAGGTTCTGACATGCGCCGTAAAGCCAAGACTGCCAATTTCGGTATCATCTATGGCATATCCGTATTTGGCCTTGCCGAACGAATGAATGTAGACCGCAAAGAAGCCAAAGAACTAATCGACGGTTATTTTGAAACTTATCCGGGAGTGAAAGCCTATATGGACAAAAGTATTCAGGTGGCCCAGGAAAAAGGTTATGTAGAAACAATTTTCCATCGGAAGCGCTTTTTGCCGGACATCAATTCCCGGAATGCCGTTGTACGCGGATATGCGGAACGAAATGCCATCAACGCCCCTATCCAGGGAAGTGCGGCAGATATTATAAAAGTAGCAATGGCACGTATCTATCAACGGTTCCAAACCGAAGGAATACAAGCCAAAATGATCCTGCAAGTACATGACGAATTAAACTTCAGCGTTCCCGTCAATGAAAAAGAGCGCGTAGAAGAAATTGTCATTGAAGAAATGGAGAAAGCATACCGTATGCACGTCCCCTTGAAAGCAGATTGCGGATGGGGCAAAAACTGGCTTGAGGCACATTAAACCATTAAGTGAATAAAGGCCACCTTAATAAGGAATTGCTATCTTTTAGATACTAATTGCGCAGAGTGACTCCACCTTATACGAGTGTCTCCGCTTACAAAATAGAAGCAAGTATAGGTAATAACATTATTTAACTCATTATCCAGAAAGCTAGAAAAAGGATTCCTTTTTCGACGAAGTGATTCATTCTATATCCGGCAGATTGACTGCCGGATATTTTTTTGTCACCAATCTTGGCAAAAAGCAACCCATCTCCCGCCCTACCTGTTGACATTTTGATAATATTTTATCTTCTAAAATGCATAAATACCAAATTAATATGTAGATTTGCAGCGAAAAACTAATGCATTTGATAGACAAATGAAAGTATAACTCAAAAAATTAAATAGCCATGAAAGCAAAAGTATCTTTAAAAATGTTCGTTTTATCTGCAGCTCTTCTTGTTGTATCGCTTGCTACTTCTGCACGTAGCTACGACAATCAATTGATTTATAATCCAATCGAAGAGAATGGTATGACAGTGGGACAGACCGTTTACAAAATGGACGGAAACACACTTGCCAACTACATGAAGTACAACTACAAGTACGATGACAATAAACGTATGATTGAAAGCGAAGCCTTAAAGTGGAATAGCAGCAAGGACGAATGGGAAAAAGACCTACGCATCAACTATATGTATGAAGGCAAGACCGTTACTACCAATTATTATAAATGGAACGCTAAAAAACAAGCCTACGTACTGGTACCCGAAATGACCGTTACGATGGATAATACAAATATGTAACATAAACTCTCTCTCATTCTAATATTCTAACAAAAAAAGATACGCCGCTTCTGCTGAAGAAGTGGCGTATTGCAATTTATAAGGTCTACATTACAAAACAAAGAAACGCTCTTGCAGTTCTTTTAGATAACTTCGGGAAATCATCAGATCGTTCTTATCATGGAAAGGCGGATAAAGCTGGCAACACTTACCATCAATCATTGCCAGATAATTAACATTTACAATAGCCGATTGGCTAATCTGCACAAAAGCTTGTGAATAACTGATAATATCTTCTGCTTTTGTATTCCGTTTCAAATTCAGGCGAGTCTGATTAAACAAGACTACCTGCCATTGACGTTTGTCTTTCAGATACTCAAAAAAGCCGATTTCTTCCAGGCGTAAAAGCTTGAACCCCGTCACTGTGCTAATCATAAACATGCCTTGTTGTGGCATTAATGCACTGATAGAAGAGGCAAAAGAAGGCAAAAGAGGAAGCGAAGCAGAGGTCATCGCCTTCCGGTAACGCTCCATAATCACTTTCAGGTCTTCCGCTTCAAAAGGCTTTAACAGGAAGTCGAAAGCCGACTCACGCAATGCCTGAAGCAAGTATTTATCATAAGAGGTGTAAAACACCACCTTCATATCCCACAAAATATCCTCTCTAATTTCACTTAGCAGGTTAAGCCCCAATGTGTCCGGAAGCTCCACATCGAGAAACAACAAATCCGGATGCAACTCCATAATCATCTTTTTACCCTTTGCACCATTCCCTGCAATTCCTTTTACTTCAAATTCACGATAGGGCTCTAACTCGCGGCGCAAAGCATCAATCGCTGTACGTTCATCGTCAACGATGACTACCTTATACTTTTCTTCTGTCTCCATCATAAATCATAAGAAAAACGAAACGGGATATATACCGACACTTGCGTACCGGTTTGTCCATCGCTTCTGTTGGTTATATCAAAACGTATTTTATCACTTTTATTCTTTGTATTCAGTAATTGGATGGTCTGATAAAGCACTTTCAGCCCTGTGCCAGTCCCCCGTGTGGCGGAAGCCACTTGCGGAAGATATCCGCGTCCGTTGTCAGTAATCGTCATGCGAATCCCATTTGTTTCACGGGAAACATATACCATTAGCTCCTTTTTTCCGTCCTTTCCCGCCAGTCCATGCTTAATCGCATTTTCTACCGGAATTTGTACAATCATAGAAGGAATCATAATGCGGGTCGCATCTAATCCGTCCTCCACTGTGACTGTCGCAACAAACTCTTCCCCCACACGCCCGCGCTCCAATTCGATGTATGTACGCACGAAATCCAGTTCATCTTGCAAGGATACACTCAACTTCTCGGTCAGTTCGAGGCTCCGACGAAGATACTTCACCAGCTCCATCAGATTATGTTTCACCTCTTCCGAGCCGTTAAACTGGTTGATTTCACGTCCCAATACATTAAAAGTGAAATGAGGAGAAATACGGCTCCGCAAGTTCTCCATGCGAACCCGGTTGATTTGTTGGAAGAAACGCTGACGAAGAAACTCCCTCTTTTTACGCATATACCAGACAACCACCACTACTCCCGCCACAAGCAGCACGCAGACAAGCACCCAGATAAATACGCTCAATTTGAGCACCCTCATCTCTCCTGCCTGTCGCTGAATCTGCATTTCTTTACGAAGCACGATTGTATCTTGCCGGTAGCGCATATCCAGTTCGGCAACACGCATCTGTACTCGTTCGCTACGAATGGAATCATCCAGATGACAATCGCGTTTCAGATACTCATAGGCATGACGGTAATCACCAATCTGCTCAAAATAATGTTGTAGATACTGATTGCGTATAGTCAGCATATTGGCGTCAAGATGCCCGACAGGAGCAGTCCGGGCAATCATTGTTTTCGCTTGAGCTATATTTCCTTTCTTCAATGCCAGTTCAATCATCTGGGTTTCGATGTAATGTACAGCCGAGTTATGCTGTATATCGGAGAAGAACCGATAACTCTCGTCCAGACAGGACTGTGCGGAGTCCAGTTTGTCAGTCAGCAGGTACAGTTCTCCCAGGTTTACTTTGATAAAATTCTGTTCAAACACCATCTGCGGATAAGAAGAGACGAGCACATCGGCCCTGCGCATATATTTCAAGGCTTCCTGATAGTCTTTCCGGTAATAATAATGATTACCGCGATTGTTGAGATAAGTCCATCGTTCGCTCACGTTCATCTCATCGAAATACTGTCCGGCCAATTCATAGTAATGATTGGATAAATCGAAATCCCGCAGCTCCATATAGGTTTGCCCTAATCCGTAGTAGACAGGGAATTTCGCGTGCTCGGACAAGTTTAGCGAATCACAGAGAAACAGAGCACGACGATAATACGAAGCAGTGTGTGCCAAGTCACTGCGATGCAGGTAGGCATCAGCAGTATTGATACAAATATCCGGGAGCAGGTGCAGTTTCTTTCCTTTCAGACGATATTCGTAGGCTTTCTTATAGTCGGTAATTGCAGAATCAGGGCGGTTCAGTTGCATCCACACGTTGCCTTCGACATTATAAACATCGGATAATACATCATTCCATTGGGGAGATTGGAGAGATTGGGAAGCATTGCGGGAAAATTCCTTTACCCGGCGGTTGTAATAGAGTATAGAATCAAAATCGGAAGAGACAAAGAATGTTTTCCCATAAAGGGCAAGCAGACGATAATAGACCTGGGAATCTTGCGCCTGTATCAGTGCATCAAGCACCTGTGAGCGGGAATAATGCACATTGGAAAACAAAGAATCCTGTACACGAACTTCCAGAGAATCAACCAACACCTGTTCGCACGAAGAGTTATTGCGGTGTCTATCAGCATATCCGCAACTCAACAACATCAACAGCCCCAACAGTCCAAATAGTTTCATAGCAGTCTTCCGATTCATCAGTCCCCTTATTCATGTCATGTTTTGAATGTGACAAAAATACATTATTTATCCTGAATCCCAGCGAATTTTATTATTTTTTTTAATACCTTTGTGCCCATATAAATATGAGTAACTGACCTAATGAGTCCACTGAACTTCACCCACATTTTGACACAGGCAGTCGATGAGCTATCGGAAAGCGAATCTTATAAAGGACTGTTTCATCAGCACAAAGATGGCGAACCACTGCCCTCTGCTAAAGTCTTGTATGAAATTATTGAGCTTTCACGCTCCATTCTCTTCCCCGGATACTACGGAAATTCTACTATTAACAGCCGGACAATTAATTATCACATCGGCGTCAACATTGAAAAATTGTTTGACTTACTTTGTGAGCAAATCCTGGCCGGATTGTGTTTTAGCACTTCCATAGAGGGGAAATGCAACGTCTGCTCCGACTCGAAACGGGAAGAGGCAGCACGTCTTGCTGCTAAATTTATCAGTAAGTTACCCGCCATGAGAAGAATACTGGCAACCGATGTGGAAGCCGCCTATAACGGTGACCCGGCTGCCGAAAGCTATGGGGAGGTAATTTTTTGCTATCCGGCCATTAAAGCGATCAGCAATTACCGTATCGCGCATGAACTACTGGAACTGGGTGTTCCTTTGATTCCTCGCATCATCACGGAGATGGCGCATAGCGAAACGGGAATTGATATCCATCCGGCCGCAAAGATTGGCACTCACTTCACTATCGACCACGGTACGGGTGTCGTTATCGGTGCCACGAGTATTATCGGAAATAACGTCAAGCTATATCAGGGCGTCACACTGGGAGCCAAGAGTTTCCCGCTGGATGCCGACGGAAAACCAATCAAGGGAATCCCCCGCCATCCGATCCTGGAAGACAATGTGATTGTTTATTCCAACGCCACTATTTTGGGAAGAATCACCATCGGACGTGACGCAACCGTAGGCGGTAATATCTGGGTAACGGAGAATGTTCCTGCAGGAGCAAGAATCGTACAAACTAAAGCAAAAAAATAAAATCAAAAGAATCTATATGAGCGAACAATTCGAGATGATAGCCAAGACTTTCCAGGGACTGGAAGAGATACTTGCAGAAGAACTGACAGCATTAGGAGCCAACGACATTCAAATAGGACGCCGCATGGTTTCATTCACAGGGGATAAACGTATGATGTATAAGGCGAATTTTTGCCTTCGCACCGCCATCCGTATCCTGAAACCAATTAAAAACTTTACAGCCAAAGATGCCGATGAGGTTTATAATCAAATACAGGCTATTCCATGGGAAGAATATCTCAATGTGAACAAGACGTTCGCTATCGATGCAGTAGTATTCAGCGATGAGTTCCGCCATTCGAAATTCGTTTCGTATAAGGTGAAAGATGCGATTGTGGATTATTTCCGTGATAAAACAGGAAAACGTCCGTCGGTACGTATCAACAATCCGGATGTACTTCTGAATATTCATATTGCACAGACTACCTGTACGTTGTCTTTGGACTCGTCCGGAGAATCACTTCACCGTCGCGGTTATCGCCAGGAAGCAGTAGAAGCCCCGTTAAATGAGGTATTGGCTGCCGGCATGATTCTAATGACCGGATGGCGCGGAGAATGTGATTTGATCGACCCGATGTGTGGTTCGGGTACTATCCCTGTTGAAGCGGCACTGATTGCTAAGAATATCGCTCCGGGAGTATTCCGTAAAGGGTTTGCTTTTGAGAAATGGGTAGATTTCGATGCGGATATGTTCGATGAGATTTACAATGATGACAGTCAGGAGCGCGAATTTGCTCATAAGATTTACGGATACGACAACAATCCGAAAGCTAATGAGATTGCGACTCATAATACAAAAGCTGCCGGTGTATCGCAAGACATCGTGTTGAAGCTGCAACCGTTCCAGCAGTTTGAACAGCCACAGGAAAAGTCGATTATCATCACTAATCCGCCATACGGTGAACGTATTTCCACTAATGATTTGCTTGGACTTTATCAGATGATCGGTGAACGTCTGAAACATGCGTTTGTAGGAAACGAGGCATGGGTGCTTTCTTATCGGGAAGAGTGTTTCGACCAGATTGGTCTGAAAGCAAGTCAGAAAGTTCCTTTGTTCAATGGACCGTTGGAGTGTGAGTTCCGCAAATATGAGATTTTTGACGGAAAATACAAAGAGTTCAAGAGCCAGGAAGAGGGGGAAGAAAAGAAAGAGGCTGAAGGAGAACAGGCTCCAAGATTCAGAGAAAGAAAAGAATTTAAGCCACGCCGCGAAGGTGAGTTCAAACCGCGTCGGGATGGTGAATCCAGACCTCGCAGAGAGGGAGAATACAAGCCACGCAGAGAAGGTGGTGAGTTCAAAGGTGGTGACAGAGATAGAAAGCCACGGGGAGAATTTCGCGGAGGAAGAGATTCGAGAGGCCCGAGAGAGTTTAAAGGAAATCGGGAGCCGAGGATTCCGAAGAAGGAAGAGGAATAAACCATTCTAATTCCAACAACTTATTCACCCTGTAATTCGCTAGTTAATAATTAATTAAAAACTTGAAGTTCCAAATTGGAACTTCAAGTTTACACCATAGTTCTAATGTTCAGTCACAAATTGGAACCTGTCTAAACAAAAAAAGATGGATGATATAGCCATTATAGAAAACAAAATATACGAAATCAGAGGGCAAAAAGTTATGCTTGACTTTGATTTGGCAGAAATGTATGGAGTTGAGACTAAACGCCTCAAAGAACAAGTACGTCGTAATATTGAACGCTTTCCTGCTGAATTCATGTTCGAGCTAACAAAGGAAGAAGTTGCAATTTCAAGGTCGCAAATTGCGACCTTGAAAACAGGACAAGGATATAACATCAAATATCTTCCGTTTGCATTTACTGAATATGGTATAGTTATGTTATCCAGCGTCCTCAAATCCAAGACCGCTGTGGAAGTAAATATCAATATTATCCGTGCTTTTGTACGTATGCGCCAATATCTTCTATCCAATATACCTAAAAAGGAGTTGGAAGAATTAAAACAACGCATCGAATATCTCGAAGAAGATATTACCTCTGATAGGGAAAGTTACGAAAAACAATTTGACGACCTATTTAATGCCTTTGCTAAAATAAGTGCAATTATCCAATCAAGACAGACTCCTTTGGACAGAGTAAAAATAGAAGGATTTAAAACAAATAATAAAGAAAAGAGCAATGAGTAAAATTGGAAAAAGAGCCATGCTTTTATTGTTGGCACTACCAATCGGATTCAATGTTATGGCACAAGAAACCAAAAAGCCGACACTGGAAGAATTGATTCCGGGTGGCGAGAGTTACCGCTATGCAGACAACCTGTACGGACTGCAATGGTGGGGTGACGAATGTATCAAGCCGGGCGTAGATACCCTTTATTCTATCCAACCCAAAACGGGAAAGGAAACAATGGTTATCACTCGTGAACAGATCAACAAAGTGCTTGAAGAGAGCAAGGCAGGAAAGTTATCACACCTGTATTCCGTCAGTTTCCCATGGGCCGATAAGCCACAAATGCTATTCAAGATAGCAGGAAAGTTCATTGTATATGATTTCAAGAAAAATCAAGTTGTCAGCACTCTCAAACCCAAAGACGGAGCAGATAATGAAGACTATTGCGCAGCCAGTGGAAACGTGGCATACACGATAGGTAACAATCTGTATGTAAACGAGAAAGCAGTAACTAATGAACCCGAAGGCATCGTTTGCGGACAGACTGTACACCGGAATGAATTTGGTATCAACAAAGGCACTTTCTGGAGCCCGAAAGGCAACCTGCTCGCTTTCTACCGTATGGACGAGAGCATGGTGACACAATACCCGCTTGTAGACATCACTGCACGCGTAGGCGAAGTGAACAATGTACGTTATCCGATGGCAGGCATGACGAGCCATCAGGTAAAAGTAGGCATTTACAACCCTGCTACCGGTAAAAGCATTTATCTGAACGCAGGTGATCCCACAGACCGTTATTTCACCAATATCAGCTGGTCACCGGATGAAAAAAGCCTCTACCTGATTGAAGTAAACCGTGACCAGAACCACGCCAAACTTTGCCGGTACAACGCAGAAACAGGAGAGCCGATGGGCGTTCTCTACGAAGAAATGCATCCTAAATACGTGGAGCCACAAAACGCAATCATATTTTTGCCGTGGGACCCTACCAAATTCATCTATCAAAGTCAGCGTGACGGCTACAACCATCTTTATCTCTTTGATGCCGATGCAGCCAACATGAAAGGTGAAACTTATAACAGTGCCAACGGTGGTACTTATTTCCAGGCCGGCAAAGTCAAACAACTGACCAAAGGCAACTGGCTGGTCAGCGACGTCCTAGGATTCAACACAAAGCGTAAAGAAGTCATCTTCACAGCCGTAGAAGGCTTGAGAAGCGGACATTTCGCTGTAAACGTGAGCAATGGAAAAATAAGCCAACCATTCGAGAACTGCAAAGAAAGCGAACATAGCGGCATGCTTAGCGCTTCCGGCACTTATCTTATCGACCGTTATTCAACAAAAGACCAGCCTCGCGTCATCAACCTGGTAGACACCAAAAACTTCAAAGAAACAGCCAATCTGCTGACTGCTGAAAACCCTTACGAAGGATACCAAATGCCAAGCATCGAAACCGGAACGATCAAAGCGGCAGACGGCACCACCGACCTGCATTATCGCCTGATGAAACCGGCCAACTTTGACCCGGCCAAGAAATATCCCGTCATCGTATACGTCTACGGAGGTCCTCACGCGCAATGCGTCACCGGAGGATGGCAAAACGGCGCACGCGGATGGGACACATACATGGCAGGTAAAGGCTATATCATGTTTACCATCGACAATCGTGGCAGCAGCAACCGTGGACTGGCATTTGAAAATGCCACCTTCCGCCGTCTTGGCATCGAAGAAGGTAAAGACCAGGTAAAAGGTGTTGAATTCCTGAAATCCCTCCCCTACGTAGACAGCGAACGCATCGGCGTACACGGATGGAGCTTCGGAGGACACATGACTACCGCCTTGATGCTTCGTTACCCGGAAATATTCAAAGTAGGCGTTGCCGGAGGTCCGGTAATCGACTGGGGCTATTATGAAGTGATGTACGGCGAACGCTATATGGATACACCGGAAAGCAACCCGGAAGGCTACAAAGAATGTAACCTGAAAAACCTTGCCGGCCAACTGAAAGGTCACCTATTGATTATTCACGACGACCACGACGACACCTGCGTGCCACAGCACACCCTGTCGTTCATGAAAGCCTGTGTAGATGCCCGCACTTATCCCGACCTGTTTATCTACCCGTGCCACAAGCACAACGTAGCAGGACGCGACCGTGTACATCTGCATGAGAAAATCACCCGGTATTTTGAGCAGAACTTATAAAACTGACAAAGACACCACCGTATCCATACGAATCATAGATAACAGTATAAATCCATAACAATACAAAGATGAAGATATTATTACTAGGCTCGGGCGGCCGCGAACATGCACTGGCATGGAAAATTGCCCAAAGTCCGAAAGTTGAAAAACTATACATTGCTCCGGGAAATGCCGGAACAACTGCCGTAGGCGAGAATGTCAACATCAAAGCAACCGATTTTGAAGCAATCAGTGCTTTTGCTCTAAAAGAGAACATCCAAATGATAGTAGTAGGCCCCGAAGATCCGTTGGTAAAAGGAATCTACGATTACTTCCAAAACCGTCCGGAGCTAAAGCATATTGCCGTGATCGGTCCTTCGGCTCAAGGAGCACAACTGGAAGGCAGCAAGGAGTTTGCCAAAGGCTTCATGATGCGCCACAACATCCCGACAGCCCGCTACAAAAGCATTACTTCCGAAAACCTCGAAGAGGGCCTCGCTTTCCTCGAAACGTTGGAAGCTCCCTATGTATTGAAGGCTGATGGCCTTTGTGCCGGGAAAGGAGTTCTCATCCTTCCTACGCTGGATGAAGCGAAGAAAGAACTGAAAGAAATGCTCGGCGGCATGTTCGGTTCCGCATCGGCAACCGTTGTGATTGAAGAATTCTTGAGCGGTATCGAGTGCTCTGTATTCGTACTGACAGACGGAGACAACTACAAAGTCCTCCCTGTAGCGAAAGACTACAAACGTATCGGTGAAGGCGACAAAGGATTGAATACAGGCGGTATGGGTAGCGTAACTCCGGTTCCGTTTGCTGATGAAGTATATATGGAGAAAGTACGCACACGCATCATCGAACCGACCATCAATGGTCTGAAAAAAGAAAAGATCACCTACAAAGGTTTCATCTTCCTCGGTCTTATCAAGGTGAAAGGTGAACCGATGGTTATCGAATACAACGTCCGCATGGGCGACCCGGAAACAGAAAGCGTGATGTTGCGCATCCAAAGCGACTTCGTAGAGTTGCTTGAAGGCACAGCGGCAGGCAATCTGAACGAGAAAACACTGGTGATGGACCCACGTTCGGCCGGCTGCGTCATTCTTGTCAGCGGCGGTTACCCCGAAGCCTACGAAAAAGGATTCCCTATCAGCGGACTGGAACAGGCTGCCGCCACCGACAGCATCATCTTCCATGCCGGAACGGCCATGAAAGACGGACAAGTAGTGACGAACGGCGGACGTGTGATTGCCGTTTGCTCTTACGGTGCAACGAAAGAAGAAGCACTGGCACAGAGCTACAAAGTGGCAGACATGATCGACTTCGACAAGAAGTATTTCCGCCGCGACATCGGATTCGATTTGTAAGAAACAACCTGTAATGATACGCCACGGCAGGCATAAATCCCCTATTTGCACGGCATATAGATCCTACAAAGCGATGATATATGCCCGCCGGGCGGCAAAAGAACTGACAGACAAATGAGAAATAAAAGACTACAAAGTCAAGTGACGGCAGGACGGTGGACTCTGCCTGCCGTTATCTTTATCTGCGCCCTATGCTGGGTGTTGACTTACTTTTTATTTCCCGACTCCATAGCCTCAACAACACCCAAGGACAGCTCTTCTTTCTTGCAATCCACCCGCGATTTACTGCTTCCGGGATGGGCAGAACGAATTGTCAGCTTTCTGGTTTACGCAATCATCGGCTACTTTCTGATAGAGCTGAACAATCAGTTCAGCATTATCCGTATGAGGGCTTCCATGCAGACAGCTATTTATTTCCTGCTGGTCACCGTCTGTCCGGGAATGCATTTACTATACATAGGAGACATTGTCGCCCTCGGTTCTCTTATTTCCATTTATTTTCTGTTTAAAAGCTATCAGCAAGCTCAAGCTGCGGGCTATCTATTCTATTCCTTCTTCTTTATCGGAGCGGGAAGTATTCTTTTCCCGCAGCTCACCATCCTCTCGGTACTTTGGTTGCTCGAAGCCTACCGTTTCCAGTCGCTCACTCCTCGCAGTTTCTGCGGCGCGCTGCTCGGATGGATGCTGCCCTACTGGATGCTGTTCGGACACGCCTTCTTCTATAACGAGATGGAGTTGTTCTACCGCCCTTTCAACCAGCTATTAGCTTTCGGAGAAGTCTTTAACTTACAAATCCTTCAACCCTGGGAATTGGCTATACTGGGCTATCTGCTCGTGATGTTTATCGTCAGTGCCGTTCACTGCATCGCTGCCGGATTTGAGGATAAGATACGCACACGTGCCTATCTCCAGTTCTTGATAGACCTGACGCTCTTCCTGTTCCTGCTGATTGCCTTGCAACCGATATATTGCAGTGCCCTGCTGCCTTTGCTTATCATAAGCAACAGCATCCTGATCGGACATTTCTTTGTACTGACCAATAGTAAAAGTTCGAATGTGTTCTTTATCATTTCATTGGTCGGCCTCATCCTCTTATTTGCTTTTAATATATGGACGCTTTTGTAGATTCAACGATACAACTCCTCATAGAATGGGGACTTCCGGGATTATTCATCTCGGCTTTATTGGCTGGGAGCATCGTGCCTTTCAGTTCCGAACTGGTACTGGTGGCATTGGTGAAGCTCGGCTTGCCCCCGATAGCCTGTCTGATATCCGCCACTCTGGGCAATACAGTGGGCGGAATGACTTGTTACTACATGGGACGTCTGGGTAAAGTTAGCTGGATTGAGAAATACTTCAAGGTAAAGAAAGAAAAGGTAGACAAAATGGTGAAATTCCTGCAAGGGAAAGGGGCATTGATGGCATTCTTCACCTTTCTTCCTGCCATTGGCGAGGTGATCGCCATTGCACTGGGATTTATGCGAAGCAACACATGGCTTACTATTGTTTCCATGTTTGTCGGCAAACTGATACGTTATATCCTTCTCCTGTATGTGCTCGAAAGTGCCTGGGATGCTATGGCGGGGTAAATCTTTTTTAAGTATTAGGTATTAGATATTAAGTATTAAAGATTGAGTGATGGAAAGAATAATTGAGAGAACCGATGACGGGAGCGCTACTCTGTTTGTTCCGGAATTGAATGAACATTATCATTCGACGAAAGGGGCACGCACGGAGTCTCAACATATATTCATCGATATGGGGCTGAAAGCCTCTCCTGCCGCTACTCCACGTGTTCTTGAAATCGGTTTCGGGACAGGACTCAACGCTTGGCTCACCCTTGAAGAAGCGGAAAGAAGCAGACGAAATATACACTATATAGGACTGGAACTCTATCCACTAGACTGGCAGACAGTAGAACAGCTAGGATATATCTCCAGCGATGAGCAGCTTACCATACATCGGAAGCAAACAACAACCGACGAGCAATTTACCCCGAATGAAGAAAAACAACAATCGGCTATCGAATTGTTTAAGCAGCTTCATACATCGCCCTGGGAAAAAGACGTGCAGCTTACACCGCACTTCACCTTACGAAAAATAGAAACGGACGTGAATAAGTGGAGAGTTGAGAACTCTCCATTTAACCTAGTCTATTTCGACGCCTTCGCCCCGGAAAAGCAACCGGAAATGTGGTCGCAAGAACTATTCAACCGTCTCTATGTTTTATTAGATAGAGACGGAATTCTGACTACCTACTGTGCCAAAGGTGTAGTACGCCGAATGTTGCAGACAGCCGGATTCACAGTAGAACGTCTCCCCGGACCTCCGGGTGGTAAACGGGAAATATTACGGGCCCGGAAACAAGAGTAGAAACAAGATAAGATTGAAACCCCGAAACAGAAAAAATCATGAAACAACAACTAAAAGATATGAGAACACTTTTCCTTCTTGGTACCTGCCTCCTGATAGCAGCCTGCACAGGACGTTCCTCCCAAGCAAGTAACGATGACGAGACAAAGCCGGTGATAACCGTCACACTGGAACCGCAACGTTATTTCACGGAGGCCATTGCCGGAGATAAATTTAAAGTAGTCAGCATGGTGCCCAAAGGTTCAAGTCCGGAAACCTACGACCCCACGCCCCAGTACCTTGTCGACCTTGCCCAAAGCAAGGCCTATTTCCGCATCGGCTACATCGGTTTCGAGCAGACATGGACGGAAAAACTGACGGACAATGCTCCCCACCTGCAATTCTTCGATATGTCCGAGAATGTGGAACTCATTCTGGACGATACCCATGCACATCATCATAAAGACGGGCATGTACACGAAGGCCATACGCACGCCGGTGGTGTGGAACCCCACATCTGGAATTCCACCATCAACGCCCAAATCATTGCCGGAAACATTCTGAATGCACTCTGCGCCATAGACAAAGCCAATGAAAGCGTCTACATGGAACGTTACAACGTACTCATCCGGCAGATAGAGCATACAGACAGCCTCATCTGCCAGATGCTTTCCAGCCCGAATGCCGACCGTGCCTTCATGATTTATCATCCGGCACTTTCCTACTTTGCCCGCGACTACAACCTGAACCAGATTCCTATCGAGGCAGGTGGAAAGGAGCCCTCCCCCGCCCATCTGAAGAGCCTGATAAACTCCTGCAAGAAGGAGAAGGTACGCATCATCTTTGTACAGCCGGAATTCGACCGCCGCAATGCCGACCTTATCGCCCAGCAGACCGGAACCCGGGTAGTGGCTATCAATCCCCTCTCATACGACTGGGAGGAGGAGATGATGAATACGGCCAGAGCGCTTGTAAAAGAGTAAACGATGATTCTGTCCATTTAACGAAGAAGAAGCTATGCCTGCATCCCCCATTATAGAGATAAAGAACCTCAGCGCCGGATACGATAACCGGACCGTACTGCATGATATAAACCTGACTATCTACGAACGTGATTTTCTGGGTATCATCGGTCCCAACGGTGGTGGAAAGACTACCCTTATCAAATGTATACTGGGACTGCTGAAACCCACTACCGGGGAGATTCTATATCACTCCTGCCCTCCATCCCCCTCCGAAATTGCCAATTGTCAATTATCAACTGTCAATTGTCAATTATCCATGGGTTACTTGCCCCAGTACAGCAGCATCGACCGGAAATTTCCCATCACCGTAGAGGAGGTCATCCTTTCAGGACTCAGCAGCAAGAAGCCGCTGGCTTCACGCTTCACCGCCCGACACCGCGAGAAAGCCTCTGCCGTGATAGCCCGCATGGGGCTGGAAGGCATGGAGCAGCGTGCCATCGGCGCTTTGAGCGGCGGACAGTTGCAACGTGCCCTCCTGGGCCGTGCCATCATCTCCGACCCGCAGGTGGTGATTCTCGACGAACCCAGCACATACATCGACAAGCGTTTCGAAGCCCGCCTCTACGAACTGCTGGCAGAGATAAACAAGGATTGCGCCATTATTCTCGTCAGCCACGACATCGGCACGGTGTTGCAGCAAGTCAAGTCCATTGCCTGCGTCAACGAAACCCTGGACTACCATCCCGATACCGGCGTTACGGAAGAATGGCTGGAACGCAACTTCAACTGCCCGATAGAGTTGCTGGGGCACGGGACACTGCCGCACAGGATATTGAAAGAACACAAGCATTCTCACGGATGACTGGAAGCAAAGGAGGCCGACCCATTGTAGAACCGACCTCCCGTTACCCTTCCGAATAACTATCCGACAATCTTCTTACCCGTCATTTATATTGGAAAGCCTTATACGAATGGGGTAGTAATGACAAACGGAAAGAGTTCTTTGGTGTCACCGGACGCCTGCTCTGTACGGGTTCGGCAGGAAGGGGAGCCAGAATATCTCCATTCTCCAGATTTTCCAACCTCGTCACCTCATCATCGGTAACAATACGCACTTCCACCGGTTCATCATTGAAGTTCTCCACCACCAGTGTTTTATTGTCATACACAAACAATCCGACTTTGGAGGGAGCCTCCAGATAGATATCCATATCCCTACTCATAATGCGGCGAATCTCATTCAAGGCTTTTGCCGGAAAATCATATAAATTTCCCATATCATCGGGAATGGTCAATACATATAGATTGCCGGCGGCATAGGGAGCTCTCAACAAAATAGGATACCCCGATACTCCTCCCGTCAACGGACGGCCCGCACTGACTACTTCCCAAGCATCATTCGTATAATACTGAACCTGCGGTATCAATAAATCGCGTCCGGCTTGTCCATATCGGCCAAAATCATTGACAAGAGCTTTCAAATCGGTACAACGCAACTCTACTATTTCGGCAATTTTTTCAGGAATGGCTTTCAGCAAGCCGCTTGTAATCACCACATCCCGTCCGCTTTGCAATTGCTTCCTAATGTCGGTCATGAGCTCCGGAGCTTGAGCCGCCTGGGCAGTCAGCAGCACCACTTGTTGGTCTTTCGGAAAAACGGGACGTATATCCATCGGCAAACCTATCATGCCCAGATAATTCTGCAAGAAATCATCACCCGCCACATGAAAAGGCTTGTAGGACTTGATGCCAATGGGGTTACCCAACTTACCTACCAGTTTATCAGTCTGTTTCAATACAACATCCGCAATGCGTGCCATGGTGGTAGGCTCTATGGAAGTTCCGTTCTTCTGCCGGATAGGGGCAGTCATCTCATCATAATTAAAGCTGGTGCCCATGCCCTGCCAAGGGGTACGGAACCTGGGAGACAACTTCACGCCCAGAAGCTGGTTATAGGCAAAGAGAATGATTTCGGGAGCCTTGGCAAGCATGGTCAGATGCAGCTGCTCAGCATAGCGGTCCATACCCAGATTCAGTCCACCGGAGTCCACCCATCCTCCACCATTGTAGCCCGGACGCAGATTATCAAAATAACGGATAATATTATAGCTTAGATAATTCTGCAGATGCTGGTTGCCGGCAGGGTCCCTTGTTTCGGTACCCGTCCAGACACCGTCAAAGAGTTGGGGACCTTCCTCCAGATTAAAGCCCAAACCTTGGAAATGGTCGTACCAGTTGGGATACTTGATGATTACCTTTACACGAGGATTCACCTTCTTGGCAGGTTTCAGCACAAGGTCGCGCCCGGCTTCAGTCATCAGCTTCAAACGGTATTCCGTCCAGCTCTGCGTACCTTTGGCTTTTATCTCTATGTCCGACTTGCAACTGGTGAAGAAAAAGTCATCCAGAATAAACTCGTCAAAGTGCTTTGCCGTATGTTCTGCAATCTTTCGCACCATCTCACGATGCTCGGGATTGGAATAGCAGAACGTCTCGAAACTGTTCGCCTCGTTGATGGTGTAGGTAATTCCTCCGGCAGTCTCTATTCCCCGGTCATGGAAAAATTTCTTAGCTTGCTCCAGGGTGGCGTCATCCACAATCAGTAAATCACGATGTGTTTCCAAATAAATCTTGTCCACTTCCAACTGTTGTGAAATCACATTCCAAGTCGAATCCAGCCAATGGATGTCCTTCATCTTGTCTACCTCGTAGGCACGTACATAGACCGATACCTTAAAATTGTCATAAGCTTTTGCCTGCATGGCCATAGTGCAGACCATGCAGAGCAGAAAAGCTACAATTACAAACTTATCTACCTTTATTTTACTGTTCATTACCATTCAATATTTTCTGAGATGCCAATACCATATACATAAACCACGTAGCATGTCCGCCCAAACAGTACTCACCTTCCTGCCATAAGAACGGGAAATGAAGTAATTCGGGCAAGTCGGGACGAATCAGATTTGTACCCGGAGACACTCCACCCGGAATATAAGACCAGTCGGCACGGTTGACACCATAGGCGGCTTTCACCGTTTCGGCACCGACTCCCGTTACAAACGCTGCCTGATTACGTCCCGGATGCATACCGAGCAGGTATTGGACAGCATTGAAAATATAGTCCGGTGCAAACAAGTCAGGATAGGCAGCATGCAGGTAACAGTAATTGTAGCCCAGATGCTGGGGTTCCCATGAACCGGAAGAACGGTTACCTCTGTCATGCGGCACTCCATACGGAGTTTTACTGCTATACTCCTGATACATAGCCTGCAACTCCGGCAGTGCTTTGCGAACAGCCTTGCTGAAACGTGCATTTCCCACAGCTTTGTCGAAACGTCCGATGAACCAACCCGTCTGACGGATATTCTTGCAGATGAAATCCTGCTGCTGCAAAACGAAATCACGGTACTCCACTTCCTTTGTCGCCAGATAAAGTTCTACGGCAGCATGTACCTTGGCTGTCAGCACCCGGTTGTTGTCGCAGCGGGTAATCCTGAACAATTCACGGGCTATCTCCAGACAATCCGCTCCCAATGCATCGTTATGTCCCTTCAAGACACGTGAAATACCTGCCAGCCAAGCGGCTACCTGAAGTTCCCTACCAGGGTTGTCTTCCGTAAACACCCAGCGGTCGTCGGCAGTCCCACTGACATGGTCTGTATGGGCCGACGCATCACCCAAGTGTGCATACTGGCGTACGGTAGGACACAGAATCCCTCTGTAGAGACGCCCCAGAGCCTTCCAACCCGCCACTATCGTCAAAGCACCGTTTTCCACCTGCTGCAACAAGTCATTCTTTCCATCCGGCTGGTGAATCTCGACTATCTTCTTTTCAAAATCTATGGAAGTCTCGTCCCAATAGGTACCAAAGTTCTCACAAGCCATGGCAAGTATATAGGCCTCGCCTGCCTGGGATTCCACACGCAGGTCATAGTCCCCCGCATCGTGCCATCCACCCACATTCAGCCCTGGAACCAAATCACCCGGCTGGTACTTACAAAGAGTAGAGGTTCCCTGAGTATATCCGTCTATATGGTTGATATCGGTTTTGGCCATACGTGCATCGTCATGATGACAGAAGTCATGCCATACACGGTATTTTTCGTTCACACGCATGTGGCACATCTGTACCGGCAAAAAGTATTCCACCTCTGCCTGCCAGATACCCTTGTCCCACACATCTTTGGCAATGCGGAACACCGGAGAAGCAGCATCGCCGTACATTACCTGATAGAGCCCTTCTTCCGTCACTTCCGTGAAATCGAACTGCAGATAGTGGT
>OGMY01000090.1_pt1 | contig 35527 bp, 25 predicted proteins | sample 1573371 | NCBI WGS metagenome assembly OGMY01 (sample SAMEA2581879, study PRJEB24529) | metagenome | biome: Human gut stool | place: China | collected 2011 | reverse complement strand
AGTGCTGTTCCAGCCAGTCAATGCTTTCTGCATCCAAGTGGTTGGTCGGCTCGTCGAGCAACAGGATGTCCGGTTTCTGCAACAACAGACGGCACAAAGCCACACGGCGGCGTTCACCTCCCGAAAGGTTCTTCACCAGCTGGTCTTCGGGCGGACAGCGCAATGCATCCATCGCACGTTCCAGTTTGCTGTCAAGATTCCACGCATCGGTAGCGTCAATAATATCCTGCAGTTCGGCCTGACGCGCAAAGAGTGCGTCCATCTTTTCCGGATCTTCATAATATTCCGGCAAACCGAACTTCTGATTGATTTCTTCGTATTCGGCCAGCGTGTCTACCACCTGCTGCACTCCCTCCATCACGACTTCCTTCACGGTCTTCGTGTCGTCAAGCTGAGGTTCCTGGGCCAGATAACCTACAGAATAGCCCGGTGAAAATACCACTTCACCCTGGTAGTTCTTTTCGATTCCGGCAATGATTTTCATCAAAGTAGACTTACCGGAACCGTTCAAACCGATGATTCCGATTTTCGCGCCATAAAAAAAGGATAGGTAGATGTCTTTCAATACCTGTTTGTTGTTCTGGAATGATTTGCTCACTCCCACCATTGAAAAGATAATTTTCTTGTCGTCTGCCATATTCTTTATATTAGTTAAGTTATCTATTCTTCATTCGTTTCATGAAATAGCCGTGCACCACTGCCTGATAAATCAACAGACCAGCCAGCAAAATGAGCGATGCAGCCCGGAACTGTTGTCCGGAGCTGTCTTCTGTGTATTTTCCGAAGAACACGCCCAGCATGACGCCCGACTCCCAAAGCAACTGATAGGTGTGATAGCCCGTTCCGCGCTCACAGTGCAAAGGAAGACGTATCATCATCCGCAAGAACTGAAGCAGAGAAAATCCCATGCCCAATCCGGTCAGAAGACCGGCTCCCATTAGCATTTCTTTTTCGGTGGAACAGCCCAGCAGCCATACTGCCACGCACATCAATACCAGTCCGACACCATTCAGCAGGCGGCCGTTCACTTGCTTGCGAACCACGCGGTCCAGCAGCAGGAAGACGATAAATCCGGCTATGATACAAATGTAGAAAAAAGTATCGAAAATCGAGCTGAACAGCACCCCTAAAATGAAGGGAACCACCATCATGTTCAGCCCCGGAATCAAGGTACGGAAAAGCAGAAAACGGTCGAACGACAGCAACGGAAGGTCCAACGGAGCACGGAAACAGACTTCCACCATGGAAACCAGTACGACCGGAAGGGCACAAAGTCCCACAAAAAGATAAATCTGCTGCTGGAAAGAAAGATACCAGCCTGCATTATATCCCAACAGGATGCCGCACAGCATACCGAGTACCCCCGACCAGGTGAAAACCACACTGGCCTTGTTTCTGTACTGGCTGGGAGTTACATCGATGACCAGGGTACTGCCCATGGCCATCAGTACCACCCCAAACAAGGCTCCCTGAAGCACACGCAAAAGGAAAATCATCCCCCACTCTCCGGCGTATGGATACAACAATCCCAAAAGCGCCAGCAGCAGAAGGCTGCGCGTACACACATTCTTACGCTTAAACGTATCGACCAGGTAATTATTGAAAGCTCCCAAAAGAAAGAGAGAAGCTCCAAAGATGGCTATGGCCCCTCCGGCCTGAAATCCCGTATACCCTCCTTCTGACACCATCCAATGATGAAGTGCGGGAAACAGCATATACACTGCCGTATACAGGAAAAAATTAGCGATGAGCAAAAGATTAAAATTCTTGTTCCACATTTTTTCTACATCTGATAGAAAACACAGATGCACAGACTGCGACTTTTAAATTGTCCGGAAGAACCGGACTTTGCAGTCCATGCATCTGCGGCTTATAAGTGATAATCTTAGTATTGTTCTGACTCGTTAGGGAAGTCACAAGCTTTCACGTCGGCTACATAATGTCCGATGGCATCGGTCATTACGGTATTCAGGTCAGCATAGCGACGAAGGAAACGCGGGCTGAATCCTTTGGTCATACCCAGCATGTCAGTCACTACCAATACCTGTCCGTCTACTCCTCCACCGGCTCCGATTCCGATAACCGGAATAGTCAGCTCCTGAGCCACACGGGTTGCCAGTGCAGCCGGAATTTTCTCCAGTACCAGAGCAAAGCATCCGGCTTCTTCCAACAGACGCGCATCCTTGATCAGCTTTTCAGCTTCTGCGTCTTCTTTGGCGCGTACACCGTAAGTTCCGTATTTATTGATAGACTGAGGCATCAGTCCCAGGTGTCCCATCACGGGCATTCCGGCACCGATGATACGGCGAATCACGTCGATGACTTCTTCACCGCCTTCCAGCTTCAGGGCATCGGCATGGCTCTCCTTCATGATGCGGATGGCAGATGCAAGACCTTCCATTTCGTTTCCCTGATAAGAACCGAAAGGCATATCCACCACTACCATTGCGCGCTTTACGCCGCGCACGACGGACTTGGCATGATAAATCATCTGGTCGAGGGTTATGGGCAGTGTAGTCACGTTGCCCGCCATTACGTTGGAAGCGGAGTCGCCCACCAGGATGACGTCCATACCTGCGCCGTCAACAATCTGCGCCATGGTATAGTCGTACGAGGTCAGCATCGATATTTTTTCGCCTCTCTGTTTCATCTCAACAAGGCGATGCGTAGTTACTTTACGAGTGTCGTCTGAAATATATCCAGCCATAATCTTAATGAATGTGTTAATGAGTTATCAATTAAAATAGCGCGCAAAGTTAGCGCTTTTTCCCATTACTTGTGCACTTGAAGCATTTTATCGTAAGTGAATCCCGTAAAATCATCCAATACACAATGACATAACGGAGCGACGGCCTCACGGGAGTTGGTCGTTGCCAGCCCTATCACGGTGGCTTCGGATGCCATACCCGCTTTCAGTCCGTTAAAGGAGTCCTCGAATACATAGGTGGTGCCGGGAGTCGTGCCGAATACTTCCATACCGAGCAGGAAGCAGTCGGGAGCCGGTTTGGAACGGGCAAACATCTCTCCGGTCAGGATGCGGTCTACCATTCCTTTAAATTCGGGATGGGCATTGTAGACGTTTGCCATCTTCTCTTCGTTGGAGCTGGTGACTACGGCTATCTTTGCACCGTTCCGACGAAGATCGGCTATGAAGGCTTCTACTCCAGGGATGTATTCGTAGGACATCTTTTTCTCGTAAACATTGAGTTCAGCGCTTATTTCGAGCTGTGCTTCGGGTCTGTCCGCGAAATGCTTTTCATAGATTTGTAATAGCGTCTGTCCCTTGATGCGGCGTCCGAAATCTTCTTCATTCAGATATTTCCGTCCTTGCTCGTCCCAAAAAACAGTGTACTGCGTTTCTGTATCCATGATGACACCGTCAAAGTCGAAGAGTGCTGCAATTGTTTTCGTTGTATTCATATTAAACTGTCTTTTTACCTAAAACGTTAAACCTTGTGTATCTATCGCCGCAAAGTTCCGAATAATCATCGAATCAGGCAAATAATTCGTACCTTTGCAAAGCTAAAAAAAACGTAACATACGTTTTTATCCAACAAAATCTACTGGCGCATGAGCAAGAACGACCCGCACATTTTAGGCAAAGAACGTATCGGCAAATTGCTGTTACAATATTCCATTCCTGCGATTATCGGAATGACGATTACTTCTATCTATAACATCATTGATAGTATCTTCATCGGACATGGCGTAGGACCGATGGCTATTGCCGGACTGGCTATCAGCTTCCCGCTGATGAATCTTGTTGTCGCTTTCTGTACACTGGTTTCGGCTGGTGGGTCTACCCTCGCCTCTATCCGTTTGGGACAGAAGGATATGAAAGGAGCTACGGAAATTTTGTCACATACGCTGATGCTTTGTATCACAAATTCTCTTTTCTTCGGTATTCTGTCTTTTATCTTCCTGGATGATATACTGACTTTTTTCGGAGCCAGCGCCGACACCCTTCCATATGCACGCAGCTTTATGCAGGTGATTTTGCTGGGAACTCCCATCACTTACACAATGATCGGGCTGAACAACGTGATGCGCGCTACCGGATACCCCAAAAAGGCTATGCTTACTTCAATGGTAACGGTGGTGGCTAACATCATCCTCGCTCCTATCTTTATCTTCCACTTCGAATGGGGAATGAGGGGTGCGGCTACGGCAACGGTTATCTCGCAGTTGATTGGTATGGTGTGGGTGGTGAGCCACTTCACCAAGAAAGACAGTACGGTGCATTTTGAAGGGAATATCTGGAAAATGAAACCGAGGATTGTAGAAAGTATCTTCGCCATCGGTATGTCTCCATTCCTGATGAATGTGTGTGCGTGTGCCATCGTGATTATCATCAATAACAGTTTGCAAAATTATGGGGGCGATATGGCTATCGGTGCGTATGGTATCATCAATCGGTTGCTGACGCTTTATGTAATGATTGTGTTGGGGCTGACTATGGGGATGCAGCCAATCGTGGGCTACAACTTCGGCGCACAAAAGATAGACCGGGTGAAACAAACGCTGCGACTGGGGATTATCTCCGGGGTAGTGATTACGAGCAGCGGGTTCGTGATTTGTGAGTTTTTCCCTCATGCCGTATCGGCTCTCTTCACTGATAGCGATGAATTGATTGATTTGGCGGTAGGCGGTATCCGGTTGACTGTGTTGATGTTCCCGTTTGTAGGGGCACAGATTGTAATCGGTAACTTTTTCCAAAGTATCGGCAAGGCTAAAATCAGTATTTTCCTTTCGCTGACGCGTCAGTTGCTTTATCTTTTGCCTTGCTTATTACTGTTCCCTAACTGGTGGGGATTGGAAGGAATCTGGATCAGTATGCCGGTATCGGATGCGCTGGCGTTTATTACGGCCGTTGTCAGTCTGATGATTTACATCAAGAAGGTTTCCAAACAGCATCCGGTAGTAGCAGAATAAGGCGGTGTCTGCCCTATTCTGCCATTTAATTCTATTCGGCTTATTCTGCTTTAATGCTATTGACCGGATTCTCGTTCGCGATATGCCATGCTTTCAGAACAACACAGATTACAATCAGTAATTGGACGAACAAGGCCGTAGCAGCAAAAAGCAATGGATTCAAATCAATCTGCTCGGCAAATTGGTCGAGCCATGCCTGTCCTGCAAAATAAGAAACGGTAGTGCCTACTAGGATAGAAATCACTGAAACGTATAAAATGTCACGTGTCAGTAATCCGAGGATATGAGATGCTTCGGCTCCATTCACTTTCCGGATAGCTATCTCTTTGCTCCGGCGCTGGGTTTCATCGTTCACATAGCCAATCAATCCCATGATAACGATCAGCAGGATAAAGGCGGAAGTGATCCAGACGGAATTGCGGAAGCGGTATACGTCTTTATAGATGTCCTTCACCATATAATCCACCAGGATAAAACGCAAGGATATATTCGGATAGGTGTTTTCTACAAACTCATTCAGACGTTTCAGATTCTCGTTATATGGTTCTTTCAAGCGGACATCAAAGGCGTGGTTGGCATTTTCATCTCCAATTAGGACAATAGGAGATTGCGACCCATAAAAGCTGTTATTGCGAATGTCACGGAATACGCCTACAATCGTTCCTTGAATGTCATTCACTGTTTTACCTACTGCTCCGTCGGTCCATTTCATCAGACGCACCAGTTCTTCGTTTACCAATAAGTCGTTCTGCTTTTTCAGCGTAGTGCCTTCTATAATCTTAATACCCATTACTTCAGGATAGTTGTAATGGCAGGAATTGTAATTTAGGGTAGCAATCCGCTTACCGTCATTTCCCATCAGTCCGCGTGTCCAGTACTCTCCCAACACCCCATTCACGGCAACGGTCACTCCTTCTACCATCGGCTGGCGGTTCAAATCGTCTTTGATATGCTCTACCGATTCTTTAGGCAACCATGTCTGCGCTTGAACTAATCCGGGCACGACGATACCCATATCACGGCTCATCAGATGACTGTACTGCAACAGAGTGACCAGCAACAATCCCAAGACGAAAGAAACTCCTGTAAACTGCACAAACAACAACGAACGCTTCCACCCTTTCTTCCCATCTGTATACCGGCGGAATACCTGCGTGACAGGGATACGGGAGAATAATCGTCCCGGTATGCCACCTGCCAGTATGAAGAGAACAAGGATAGTGAGCAACGGTACCCACAACGTTTCCCAAGTGAAAAGTGAGGAAAGATGGACGGAAAGTAAATCTTCAATCAGACCACGCGCATTGATTATCAGTAAGAAACTAAGCAATACGGAAAGAATGACAAGGATTCCCGTCTCTGCCATAAACATTCTGAAAATATGGGTGGAACTGGCTCCATTGCACTTATGCACTCCCACTCCTTTTGCACGACGGCTCAAAGTGGCAATGGATATCAGCATATAGTTCATGATAGCCACAAAGAAGATAGCAAAGCCCAAAAATCCGTAAATGACCAAACGCTTTTGTACATCGGGAGAAGCCAGATGACGTTTCACCAATGGAATGGCGCTAAATTCAATTTTCCAGCCATCAAACTCTAATGCGGTATATTTACCGATCACCCGCTGAATGTCAGCATTCACTTTGTCAATGTCCGAAGCATGGCGCAAACGAAGGAAAGCATAAAAGACATCATTTCCTCTCCAGCCGGCTCCTGCATGATACCCTCCATTCTGATGAACAGATATCACGAAATCATGGGTGAGCATCGTGTTTTCCGGTACATCTTTGTAGATCCCACGTATGGTCAGTGTGTTTTGTTTTTCAACAGAAAGCACTTTACCAACAGGGCTTTCATCTCCAAACGTCTCACGGGCAAAATGCTCCGAAACAAAAACGCTTCCGGGCATAATCATATCTTTGGGATTGCCTTCCAACACCGGTATGCCGAAAGTCTGAAAGAAACAAGTATCCGCAAAGATGTAATCTGCATCGGGCAACAGTTTATCTTCATAATAAATATTGGCACTTCCCATCGAAAGGACACTACTGGCTACTTCTATTTCCTTCGGCATTTCTTCTGCCAAAGTAGGTGCCACCACATCGAAAACAGTATAGTCATAACCGATCTCTCCATCATCACCTGCGGTTTCGCCTGTACTAAGATTAGTCATCTGACAACGTACGAGTGCCAGGCGTTCCGCCTCCGGATAGCATTTCTCATAGCTTAGTTCGAAGGCTATCTGCGAAAAAAGCAGAATACCGATAGTAAGCCCTAAAGAAAGAGAAATGATTCGTATGATATTTGATCCGCGTTCACGCAATAAGGTACGTATAGTATAATAGATTTGTCTCATGGTTGGTTCTCTGTTTATGCCTTTACACTTGCTACAATACTTCCATCGAATAAATGTACGGTACGATGTGCAAAACTGGCATCGTGCTGTGAGTGGGTCACCATGATAATGGTTGTCCCCTCTCTATTCAGTTCCGTCAACAGATTCATCACTTCCGCTCCGTTTTTTGAGTCAAGGTTACCCGTAGGCTCATCGGCAAGGATGAGTTGAGGATTGGTAACAACCGCGCGGGCTATCGCCACCCGTTGTTGCTGTCCGCCGGAAAGCTGTTGAGGAAAATGTTTAGCACGGTGGTTGATATTCATTCTTTTTAGAATGTCTTCTACCATTCGGCGACGTTCGGAAGATTTAAGACCTAAATAAGTAAGCGGAAGTTCCACATTCTCGTAGACGTTCAATTCATCCATAAGGTTGAAGCTCTGGAATACAAAGCCCAGTTTGCCTTTACGGACACGGGTACGTTCCTTTTCTTTCAGGCCGGCTACTTCTTCTCCCATCAGCAGATAAGAGCCTTCAGTGGGGTTATCTAATAGGCCGAGGATGTTTAATAAGGTGGATTTCCCACAACCAGACGGTCCCATGATAGCAACAAATTCTCCTTCTTTTACTTCAAGGTTTACATGATTTAATGCGACCGTCTCCACTTCGGTAGTACGGAATACTTTACTAATATTTTCAATCTGTATCATCTTGTTTATTTATGATGTTGTTCTACATAGATTTATTTCCAGTTTTACTATTGACGTTTTTAGTCATGCAGAAAGTATGCCAAACAAGAATAGCTATTCATTTTCAATCATTTATCTTTTCTTAGTTTCCCAAGCATTGTCTAATAATTAGACAGGACCGTCTAATTATTAGACAAATCGGATACTGTTCCATATCTCCCATTTATTGTTCAAAGAGTCCTATTTGCCTGTTAGCCGATTGTCCATCCAAATAGAAAACTTTATCTTTGCATTTAGTTTTCTAGACTATAAACAAAATAATTATGATGAGAAAGAGTGTATATGTATTCTTATCGTGCTTTTTACTTTCCGGATGCGGCATGATAGATTACCATCCATACGACGTCCGTATCAGCGGCGAAACAGAGGTCAACGCATATAATATCGAAAGAATAGAGGCAAACTGCCAAGGTAAAACGACCATACGCTTTGTGACTATGGGCGACTCACAACGATGGTACGATGAAACGGAAGATTTCGTGAAAGAGATTAATAAACGGAATGATATTGACTTCGTTATTCACGGAGGGGATATGAGTGACTTCGGACTAACCAAAGAGTTTCTCTGGCAAAGGGATATCATGAACGGACTTAACGTGCCTTATGTAGCCCTTATCGGAAACCATGATTGCTTGGGGACGGGAGCAGAAACATACAAGGCGGTATTCGGTCCCACCAACTTTTCTTTCATCGCAGGTAATGTGAAATTTGTCTGCCTGAACACCAATGCGCTGGAGTATGACTACTCTGAACCTGTGCCGAACTTTACCTTTATGGAACAAGAGATTACGAGCAGGCTGGACGAGTTTGAAAAGACTGTCATTAGTATGCACGCACGCCCTTACACGGATGTATTCAACGATAATGTGGCTAAAGTATTTCAACATTATATCAGACAATACCCGGGAATACAAGTTTGCACAGCTGCTCACACCCACCATTATCAGGACGATGTGATCTTTGATGATGGAATACATTATGTTACCAGTGATTGTATGGATTACCGTACTTATCTGGTATTTACAATAACCCCGGAAAAATATGAATATGAACTGGTTAAATACTAACTATATCTTGCGCGCAGGAGTATTATCCGTACTTCTGTTACTTCCCGGTCTGATTTCAGCTACTTGTAAAGCAGATACAATCATCAACTCGTACAAGGATGATTCACTCCGTTTCATTATCAAAGATGATTCAATTATCACTTTTCGCACAGGAGATTCTATATTTACGATCATCAGAGCGGACTCTGTATTGCCGGTTGCACCGAAGCAGGTGAAACACAGTCGTTACGATAACCGGATTCACCGTTTCCGCAGTCACTGGGAACGGATTATCCCAACGCACTCCAAAATACAGTATGCCGGAAACATGGGATTGCTTTCTTTCGGTACGGGATGGGATTACGGGAAACATAATCAGTGGGAAACGGATATATTGCTCGGATTTATACCGAAATATTCGTCAAAGAAGGCCAAAGTAACCATGACGCTCAAGCAGAACTATATGCCCTGGAGCATTAATATCGGAAAGGGCTTCTCTACGGAACCTCTTACCTGCGGGCTTTATGTGAATACCGTGTTTGGCGACCAGTTTTGGGTGAATGAGCCGGAACGTTATCCGAAAGGTTACTATGGTTTCTCCAGCAAAGTACGTTTTCATGTTTTCATGGGACAACGGTTGACATACGATATCGATCCGCAACGTAGATTTTTAGCCAAGTCGGTGACTTTTTTCTATGAAATAAGTACGTGCGACCTGTATGTTATCAGTGCAGTAAACAATAGCTATCTCCGTCCCCGTGATTATCTTAGTTTATCATTCGGATTGAAGTTCCAGTGGTTATAAAAGAATTTATGATTTATGAATTATGATTTATAACTTACTTTTTCGTAAGTTTGCGCATTGCAAACTTAAACGAAAATGAGTAAATCAGGAACAATCATCATTGTAGACGATAATAAAGGAGTATTGACTGCCTTACAAATCCTTTTGAAAAATTATTTTTCCAAGGTTGTCACACTCTCCTCTCCTGTCGCCCTGTCCAGTGTCATAAGGGAAGAAGTCCCGGAAGTAATTCTGCTGGATATGAATTTCACATCAGGCATCAACACCGGCAATGAGGGTTTATTCTGGTTGCATGAAATAAAGAAAGTACGTCCGGAACTTCCGGTCGTACTTTTTACGGCTTATGCCGACATCGAACTGGCTATCCGGGGGATTAAAGAAGGAGCAACCGACTTTATCGTCAAGCCTTGGGATAACCAAAAACTGGTGGAAACCCTGCAAACCGCAGCAGTTTCTACGCACAACAACAAGAAAACGGACGGCAAAGAAGAAACCACCCACTCACCTATGTACTGGGGAGAAAGCAAAGTGATGCAACAACTCCGCGCACTGATTGAAAAGGTAGCCATCACTGACGCCAATATCCTGATAACGGGCGAAAACGGAACAGGGAAAGAAATGCTGGCACGAGAGATTCATGTCCTTTCCAACCGCAAATACAAAGAAATGATTGCAGTGGATATGGGAACTATCACAGAGTCTTTATTTGAAAGTGAGCTTTTCGGACACATAAAGGGTTCTTTCACCGACGCACACACCGACCGGACCGGCAAATTTGAAGCTGCCGATAACAGTACGCTGTTTCTCGATGAAATAGGCAACCTGCCTTATCACCTGCAAGCAAAGCTACTGACCGTCCTCCAACGACGAAGCATTGTGAGAGTGGGAAGTAACACGCCGATTCCCATTCATATCCGACTGATATGCGCAACCAACCGGAATCTGCAAGAGATGGTAGTGAAAGGTGAATTCCGGGAAGATTTGCTCTATCGCATCAATACCATTCATGTAGAGATTCCTCCTTTGCGGGAACGGAAAGAAGATATTATTCCATTGGCCGAAAGGTTCATGGTACGCTTTTGCAAGCAATATGACAAGGCATTGATGAAGTTCACTCCCGACGCTAAAGATAAATTGAAAGCACACCTTTGGTATGGTAATATCCGTGAACTGGAACACGTGATTGAAAAGGCCGTTATCATCAATGACAGCCCGCTCGTTCCCGCCGAATTGTTCCAATTATCCATTCCACGGACGGAGAGTCAGGAGAAAAGCATTTCTACGCTGGAAGAAATGGAAATGCAGATGATACGGAAAGCGCTCGACGCTTGTGCAGGAAACTTATCGGCAGTAGCCGCCCAACTGGGCATAACCAGGCAGACTCTTTATAACAAGATGAAAAAGTTCGGATTATGACAGTGCAGCTTCAACAAGTAGGCGTTCAATATTGGTTCAGAGTCTTGCTGACGGCACTTTTCTGTATATCGTCCGTGTGGTTCGGTATACATCAATCATACGGTTGGTTAGGAGTCAGTCTTTGTTTATTGGTTCTTAGCATACTTTGGCAAATCCGCCTTTATCGCCTCCACACCAAACAGGTGCTTTTTATGATTGATGCGCTCGAGAATAATGATAATACATTTCATTTTACTGAAGAAAACGGTACTCCCGAGAGCAAAGAAATAAACCGCGCACTCAACCGCGTGGGACATATCTTATATAGCGTGAAAGCTGAAACAGCCCAGCAAGAGAAATACTACGAACTGATTCTCGACTTTGTCAGTACCGGACTAGTAGTGCTCAATGACAATGGAGCCGTTTATCAGAAGAACAAAGAAGCACTCCGTATTTTAGGGCTGAATGTGTTTACACATATCCGCCAATTGAGTCAGGTGGATGCGCAGCTTATGGAGAAAATAGAGAACTGTCGTCCGGGTGACAAACTACAAGTCATATTTCACAATGAACGGGGAACGATTAACTTATCCATCCGTGTGTCGGAAATCAATGTACGCAAAGAGCATCTGCGCATCCTTGCCCTGAATGATATCAATACCGAACTGGATGAAAAAGAAATAGATTCATGGATCCGACTGACACGGGTACTGACACACGAGATCATGAACTCTGTAACTCCCATCACTTCCCTTTGCGATACGCTTCTTTCAATATCAGCGGATAAAGACGAAGAAATAAGTCACGGATTGCAAACAATCAGTACGACCGGAAAAGGGTTGCTTGCCTTTGTAGAATCATATCGGCAATTCACACGTATACCGACACCGGAACCCTCCTTGTTCTATGTGAAAGCATTCATAGAAAGAATGGTTGAACTTGCCTGTCATCAGCATCCATGCGAACATATCCGTTTCCACACAGAGATTACTCCTGCGGACTTAATCGTATATGCAGATGAGAATCTTATTTCACAGGTAGTTATCAATCTTTTGAAGAACGCAATTCAAGCAATCGGCAATCAGCCGGATGGGAGAATTGAGTTGAAAGCGTCCTGTAATGACATGGAAGAAATATGGATTGAGATAAAAAACAATGGTCCCGAAATCCCAGCGGAAATAGCAGAGCATATCTTCATTCCTTTCTTCACCACCAAAGAAGGTGGTAGCGGAATCGGACTTAGCATCTCCCGCCAAATCATGCGCCTTTCGGGAGGAAGCCTTACATTACTACGGGAGAAAGAGACAACGTTTATTTTAAAATTCAAATAACGATTGATATATGATACCTACATTAGTCAACAATCCGCTATTCCGGGGAATCACTCCGGAAAAACTTCTTGCCGATCTGGAAGAGATCAGTTTTCATACACGTTCTTATAAGAAAGGAGAAATCCTGGCGCGACAGGGAGATGTGTGCAACCGTCTTGTCATCCTGACCAAAGGAAGTGTGCGTGGAGAAATGATTGACTATTCGGGACGTCTTATCAAGGTAGAAGATATAACTGCTCCCAGAGCGATTGCCCCTCTGTTCCTGTTCGGTGAGCAGAACCGCTATCCGGTGGAGGTGACTGCCAATGAACCGACAGAGGTGATCGAGCTTCCTAAACCAAGTGTTTTGAGTTTGTTCCGCAAGAACGAGCAGTTTTTGGAAAACTATATGAATCTTTCTGCCAATTATGCACGGACTTTATCGGATAAACTTTTCTTCATGTCGTTCAAGACCATTCGTCAGAAACTTGCCTCCTACCTGCTCCGCCTGTACAAACTACAGCAACAGGAGCATATCACCCTCGACCGTTCGCAACAGGAGTTGGGTGATTACTTCGGAGTGTCCCGCCCTTCCCTCGCCCGCGAACTGGCACACATGCAGGAAGACGGACTATTGATAGCGGATCGTAAACATATCACTATTTTACAGAAAGAAGAACTGGTCCGGCTCATCCAATAATGCTCCGGTTTAAGGATCATTTATCTAATAGTGAGTATTTGAGATAAAAATATTCATTGTTGTAACATTGGTTACAGAATCACCTGAAACCTTTCCTCTACTTTTGCGTTCAATAAATAAACTGTTGGACTAATTAAAACCGTAAAAGTTATGAGTATGTTCTGTTATCAATGTCAAGAAACCGCAATGGGTACGGGTTGTACCTTAAAAGGTGTATGCGGTAAAACTTCCGAAGTGGCTAACCTGCAAGACCTGCTGCTTTTTGTAGTACGTGGAATTGCTGTCTACAACGAACATCTGCGTAAAGAGGGACAGTCTTCCGAACAAGCAGACAAATTTATCTATGATGCTTTGTTCATCACCATCACCAATGCCAATTTTGATAAAGTGGCGATCACCGAAAAAATCAAAGAAGGACTGAAACTGAAAAAGGAACTTGCCGGTAAGGTAAAGATCGAAAATGCTCCTGACGAATGTCTTTGGGATGGAAACGAAGAGGAATTTGAAGAAAAATCAAAAACAGTCGGTGTGCTTCGCACGCCTAACGAGGATATACGCTCACTGAAAGAACTCGTACACTATGGTCTGAAAGGAATGGCTGCCTATGTAGAGCATGCGCATAACCTGGGCTATCAGTCACCGGAGATATTTGCTTTCATGCAGCACGCATTGTCCGAATTGACCCGCAATGATATTACTGTGGAAGAATTGGTTCAATTAACGCTGGAAACAGGAAAACATGGAGTATCGGCAATGGCACAGCTGGACAAGGCAAATACGAGCAGTTACGGTAATCCGGAAATCTCACAAGTGAATCTCGGTGTCCGCAATCATCCGGGTATATTGATAAGCGGACATGATTTAAAAGACCTCGAAGAGTTGCTGGAACAAACGGAAGGTACAGGGGTAGATGTATATACGCACAGTGAAATGCTACCTGCGCACTATTATCCTCAACTAAAGAAGTATAAGCATCTGGCAGGAAACTACGGAAATGCCTGGTGGAAACAAAAAGAGGAATTTGAAAGTTTCAACGGTCCGATCCTGTTTACAAGTAACTGTATTGTTCCGCCACGTGCGAATGCCAGCTACAAAGACCGCATTTACATCACAGGAGCCTGTGGTCTGGAAGGCGCGCATTATATCCCCGAACGCAAAGATGGAAAGCCGAAAGATTTTTCTGCCCTGATTGCTCATGCTAAACAATGCCAGCCACCCGTAGCCATCGAAAACGGAACACTCATCGGTGGATTCGCTCATGCACAGGTGACGGCTTTAGCAGATAAAGTGGTGGATGCCGTGAAAAGTGGAGCCATCCGTAAGTTCTTTGTAATGGCAGGATGCGACGGACGTATGAAGAGCCGTGAATATTATACGGAGTTTGCTCAAAAGTTACCTGGTGACACGGTGATTCTTACGGCAGGTTGCGCCAAGTACAGATACAATAAATTAGCTTTAGGTGATATCAACGGGATTCCAAGAGTGCTGGATGCGGGACAATGTAATGACAGTTACTCACTGGCTGTAATCGCCCTAAAGCTGAAAGAAATCTTCGGACTGGACGATGTGAATCAGTTACCTATCGTATACAATATTGCATGGTACGAACAAAAGGCGGTCATTGTTTTATTGGCATTGCTGGCTTTAGGAGTGAAACATATTCATTTAGGGCCTACTCTTCCCGCTTTCCTTTCACCGAATGTAAAGAACGTATTGATCGAGCAATTTGGAATCGGAGGTATCAGTACAGTGGATGAAGATATTGTGAAGTTTCTATCATAAATGATAAGGGAACAGAAGGGTATTTTACAGACAAATTTCCTTCTAAAAAATAGTGACGGTATATGATAAGGATAGTGACGGTATACGGCAATGATACCGTCACTATTTCCATCATATACCGTCACTATCTTTTTCTCTGTGTAAGGAGGGTAAAGTCAAAGCTCCTTTCTTTAGAGAAACGCCCCTACACATAGCTGTAGCAAGGGGGAATTTTTCAATTTGGGCATTATGACACATCCTCGTTTATTATTTCCGCATAGTGGATGGTTTCTTTTTGAATAGAATATCAATCTTCTTTGGGCAATATCAAATTGAGAACTACTCCTACCAAAGCTGCCAATCCGATACCGGACAACGAAAAATCACCCCAACTAAAAGCAGCACCACCAATCCCGACAGTCAACGTTAATGATACAATGATTATATTTCTCGTACGGCTCAAATCAATGCAGTTGTTTACCAGATTACCAATACCTGCACAGGCAATCGTTCCGAAAAGCAGCAGCATGATACCACCCAATACCGCACTAGGTATGGATCTTAGTAATGCGCTGATTTTACCGATAACGGAGAATAAGATAGCAGAGATGGCAGCTATTCGGACCACTTGCGGATTGGTAATCTTTGTTAATGACATGGCTCCTGTCACTTCCGAATAGGTAGTCACAGGAGGACCACCCAGCAATCCGGCACAGAAACAAGCCAGACCATCCCCCAATAAGGTGCGGTGCAATCCCGGGTCTTTCACGAAATCTTTTCCCGTAACCGTATTCACCACATAGACATCACCAATATGCTCTATCACCGGAGCAATAGCTACCGGAATCATAAATAACACCGGCTCCCATGAGAATTTAGGAAAGACAAACTGCGGCAATCCAATCCAAGCGGCATCTCTGACGCCGGACAAATCCAAACCATAGAAGATCCATGCAGCCAGATACCCCACTACAATCCCACAGAAAATAGGTATCAGCTTCAAAAGTCCTTTAGCTTTCATCGAAACAACAACCGCAGTCACCAGTGAAAGCAGAGCCAGCACCCAGTTCTCTTTTGCCATATTCACTCCTGTTCCCGCCAATGATAAACCTATCAGAATAATGACAGGTCCTATGACAACAGGAGGAAACAACCGTTCAATCACCCGCACTCCCTGCCATTTGACAAGCGCACTCATCACAAAGTAAACTAATGCAACTCCAACCATGCCGGATAAGGCGCCGGGCAGCCCATAAAGTTCTGTCGCTTTAATGATAGGCGCAATAAATGCGAAACTACTTCCCAAAAAGATAGGAACCTTTCCACGCGTAACGGCATGAAAGATAAGCGTACCAATACCTGCTGTAAACAGAGCTGTCGAAGGATCGAGCCCTACCAATAACGGCACGAGTACCGTAGCTCCGAAAGCCACAAACAAGAATTGTACCCCCACCACCCCTTTCCTCAAAGGTGTAAGATTATTTGAATCCATAAGTATAATGTAGATTAATCTCTGCAAAATTAGTCTTTTTAGACAATTTAACTCCCTTTTTTCACAAAAATACATCTAAAAAGGGGTTTTATTTGTTGTTAATAATGTGTAACTTCGCACGGTGAGAATTAAAACGACAATTTTATAACTTTATAATATATTGCCTATGATATTTACAGCAGAAAACACCCTACTTATCGGTTCTATCTTACTTTTCGTCAGCATTGTTGTTGGAAAAACCGGATATCGCTTTGGAGTACCTACCTTATTATTGTTCCTTGTAGTAGGAATGTTGTTTGGAAGTGACGGCCTCGGCCTGCAATTCCACGACGCGAAAGACGCACAGTTTATCGGTATGGTCGCCCTAAGCATTATCCTTTTCTCGGGAGGTATGGATACGAAATTCAGAGAAATCAAACCTATTTTAGGTCCCGGTATCGTGCTTTCCACTGTCGGAGTACTACTCACAGCTCTTTTCACCGGGCTCTTTATCTGGTGGATATCAGGTATGAGCTGGTCTAATATTTATTTGCCCATCACCACTTCCCTGCTTTTGGCTTCTACCATGTCATCTACGGACTCGGCTTCGGTGTTCGCCATTCTCCGTTCACAGAAGATGAATTTAAAGCACAACCTCCGTCCCATGCTGGAACTGGAGAGCGGAAGTAATGACCCGATGGCCTATATGCTTACCATTGTCCTGATACAGTTCATTCAGTCGTCTGGTATGGGAGCCGGAGCCATAGTCGGTTCTTTTGCCATCCAGTTTATCGTCGGTGCGGCTGCCGGATATGTACTTGGAAAGCTCGCTATCCGAATGTTGAACAAGCTCAATATTGACAATCAGGCCTTATATCCTATCTTATTACTTGCATTTGTATTTTTCACTTTCTCCATCACCGACTTACTGAAAGGTAACGGATACCTTGCCGTATATATCGCCGGTATCATGGTGGGAAACAATAAAATCATGCATCGTAAGGATATCTACACCTTTATGGACGGACTGACCTGGTTGTTTCAAATCATCATGTTCCTTTGCCTGGGATTGCTTGTCAATCCGCACGAGATGTTGGAAGTAGCTGCTGTGGCATTGTTGATTGGTGTCTTTATGATTATTATCGGCCGGCCGTTAAGCGTATTCCTTTGTTTGCTTCCATTCCGGAAAATCACGATGAAATCACGTATTTTCGTGTCCTGGGTAGGATTGCGCGGTGCAGTTCCTATTATCTTTGCCACTTATCCGGTAGTGGCGGGCGTAGAAGGTTCGAACCTCATCTTCAACATTGTTTTCTTTATTACCATCGTGTCATTGGTGGTACAGGGAACAACGATTTCTTTCGTAGCCCGAATCTTGAATCTTTCCAAACCACTGGAAAAAACAGGAAATGATTTCGGAGTGGAACTCCCGGAAGAAATAGACTCTGATCTTAGTGATATGACTATTACTAAAAGTATGCTGGAAGAAGCAGATACATTGAAAGATATGAATCTCCCGAAAGGCACGCTGGTAATGATTGTGAAGCGCGGAGATGAGTTCCTGATTCCCAACGGAACACTGAAACTGCATGAAGGAGATAAACTACTGCTCATCTCCGAAAAATCAAAAGAAGAAGAGACTGATTCTGACTAACATCCGAAAATTTTATTCTATACACTATAACAGATTCGCCTCCACGCATGAAGCCTCTTGTCCCTACAAGACACTCGTTTCTTATTCATGCGTGGAGACGAAATGTTTTAAATAGGCCAATAGACTAGTTTTAAGGAAGAAACACGAAAACGCCTTAGCAAGCCGTAAAAATTGTTCATCCCCCTCCGTTAATTAACCGTAAAACTTGAATTTAAAATTCGGTTTACATCAGCGAAGTATTAATTTTGCGCAGTTTTAAACTAAATGTGCAAAAATCGAATGGAACAAGAACATCAGTTCATTGATTATATTGAGCAAAGCATCATCAAAAACTGGGACAAGGATGCCTTAACTGACTATAAAGGAATTACCCTTCAATATAAGGATGTAGCGCGTAAAATCGCTAAATTTCACATTGTCTTGGAAAGTGCCGGCATCCAGCCGGGAGATAAAATTGCCGTTTGCGGACGTAACAGTGCTCATTGGGCGGTTACTTTCCTGGCGACTATCACTTACGGAGCTGTTATTGTTCCCATTTTGCATGAATTCAAAGCAGATAATATCCATAATATCGTCAACCATTCTGAAGCCAAATTACTTTTCGTCGGCGACCAGGCCTGGGAAAATCTGAATGAGGATGCCATGCCTTTATTAGAGGGGATTGCTTCGCTGGCAGACTTTTCGGCATTAGTTTCCCGCAACGAAAAACTCACTTATGCTTTTGAACACCGGAATGCGATTTACGGTCAACAGTATCCCAAGAACTTCCGCCCGGAACATATTTGTTACCGAAAGGATCGTCCGGAAGAACTGGCTATTATCAATTATACTTCCGGCACCACAGGTTACTCTAAAGGAGTGATGCTCCCCTATCGCAGTCTTTGGTCGAATGTGGCTTACTGCTTCGAGATGCTTCCCGTTAAACCGGGCGATCATATCGTTTCCATGTTGCCTATGGGACATGTGTTCGGTATGGTATATGATTTCCTTTACGGATTTTCTGCAGGTGCGCACATCTATTTCCTGACACGTATGCCGTCTCCGAAAATCATTTCTCAATCTTTCTCTGAAATCAAACCAAGAGTGATCTCTTGTGTGCCATTGATTGTGGAAAAGATTATTAAGAAAGATATTCTCCCTAAAGTAGACAGCAAAATCGGTAAGTTATTGCTTAAAGTGCCTATCGTGAATGATAAAATCAAATCGCTGGCACGGCAGGCCGCCATGGAAATCTTCGGTGGAAACTTTGACGAGATTATTATCGGAGGCGCTCCTTTCAATGCTGAAGTTGAGGCCTTCCTCAAAAAGATAGGATTCCCCTACACAATCGCTTACGGTATGACCGAATGTGGTCCTATCATTTGCTCCAGTCGTTGGGAAACACTGAAACTTGCTTCTTGTGGTAAGGCAACCAGCCGGATGGAGGTCCGTATTGACTCGCCGGATCCGGAAACGCATGCCGGAGAAATCGTATGTAGAGGAATGAACATGATGCTGGGCTATTATAAAAATCCGGAAGCTACCGCGCAAATTATCGATGCTAACGGCTGGCTGCATACCGGTGACCTCGGCACGTTGGATGAAGAAGGTTACGTAACAGTTCGCGGACGTAGCAAAAACCTGCTTCTCACCTCTAGCGGACAAAATATTTATCCGGAAGAAATTGAAAGCAAACTGAACAATATGCCGTATGTTGCGGAATCATTGATTGTCTTACAGCATGAAAAGCTGGTAGCAATGATTTATCCGGATTTCGATGACGCTTTCGCTCATGGATTGCAGCAGACGGATATTCAGAAAGTGATGGAACAAAACCGTATCGAGTTGAATCAGCAGCTTCCTAACTATTCTCAAATAAGCAAGATAAAGATCCATTTCGAGGAATTTGAAAAGACTGCGAAAAAGTCAATCAAACGCTTTATGTATCAGGAAGCAAAGGGATAATTATCCCGGATAGCGCGATAAGTATCCTTGCAATTTCAGAAAAACAGTACAACTCAAAAAGGAGAAACACTTAAATGTAGGGCGAATTTCTTTCTTCAGATGCCAGGAAAAAAGTATCTTTGCGCATAAACAATCTGAATGATGGCAAAGATATTATTAGTTGAAGATGAAATAAACATCGCCTCTTTCATTGAACGGGGGTTAAAAGAGTTCGGACATACGGTAACCGTCTGTCATGACGGAAACGCTGGTTGGAAAATCCTTCAGGACGAACCTTTCGACCTTTTGATACTGGACATTATCATGCCGAAAATAAACGGTTTGGAACTTTGCCGGCTTTATCGGCAGACGTTCGGGTACCAGTCTCCTGTTATCATGCTGACAGCCTTGGGTACAACAGAAGATATCGTTAAAGGACTGGATGCGGGAGCAGATGATTATCTCGTCAAGCCATTCAGTTTCCAAGAACTGGAAGCACGCATCAAGGCCTTGTTAAGACGCAATAAAGAAGTAACCTCCAATCTGCTGACTTGTGATAATCTGATATTGGATTGCAATACCCGAAGAGCTAAAAGAGGCAATATAGATATTGATCTCACCGTCAAAGAATATCGTCTGCTCGAATATTTCATGACTCACCAAAGGGTTGCGCTCTCACGCATCACCCTGCTCAAAGATGTGTGGGACAAGGACTTTGATACCAATACCAATATCGTAGATGTTTATGTAAACTATCTCCGGGTAAAGATAGACCGTGACTTTGATAAAAAGCTGATTCACACAGTCGTAGGATTAGGATATATCATGAATACTTAAACTCACCAACTATCCCGGCTATGAAAATAGGTTCCAAAATAGCTCTTTTCTATACGTTAATCAGTGTGTTGACCACTGTCATTATCATTGCTGTATTTTATATTTTCAGTACACAGTATATCAATAAACTCTATGCTTCCTACCTGCGTGAAAAAGCCTACCTGACTGCACAGAAGCACTGGGAAAAGGATGAAGTGGACGAACAGAGTTACCAGATTATCCAACGAAAATATGATGAACTCCTGCCCGAAGCTCATGAGATTCTTCTCAACATGGACAGTCTTTCTGAAGTGCGTGATACGTTGAATAAGTATCTCACGCAACACCAGCAAACACTTCTACTGGCAGGGAAAGACAGTATTCCTTTTTCTTTTAAATATAAGGACCAGTTGGGAGCCGCCCTTTATTATCCGGATAATGAAGGGAATTTCATCGTACTTGTCATGTCCCGGAATGCCTACGGAACAGAAATCAAGGAACATCTGTTGTTACTTTCCATTTTCCTCGTTTTAGCCAGTTCCATCCTGATCTTTTTCATCGGGAAAATATATTCCGGTCGTATTTTGGTTCCGCTGCAACACATACTAAAGGAGTTGAAAAGAATACGGGCCAACAGTCTGAATCGTCGGCTAAAGACTACCGGAAACAATGACGAGCTGGAGGAGATGATAAAAACATTAAATAGTATGCTCGACCGTTTGGATAGTGCTTTCAAGGCAGAGAAATCCTTTGTAAGCCATGCTTCGCACGAGTTGAACAATCCGATTACTGCTATTCAGGGAGAATGTGAAATCAGTCTGCTCAAAGAAAGAAGTACCGGAGAATACATTGAATCCCTGCAACGAATTTCTTCGGAAAGCAAACGGTTGTCCAGCCTGATCCGCCACCTTCTTTTTCTTTCGCGGCAGGAAGAAGAACTCCTGAAAAATAATGTGGAAGAGATCATTCTATCTGATATATTGAAAGGGTTGACCGGTTCTACTGAAAGAATCCGTCTCCACTTGGAAGCAACAGAACAACAAGCTGTTGTTAAGGCTAATCCTTATCTGTTAAAGATAGCATTGAAAAATATAATTGATAACGCATGTAAATACTCCGATAAGGAAGTAAATGTGGCTCTCTATCGGGAACAGCAACAAGTCATTCTTGAGGTGGAAGATCAGGGAATCGGTATTCCGCAAGAAGAAATAGAGCATATTTTCCAGTCTTTCTATCGGTGTAGTAACACCCGGGATTATGCCGGACAAGGTATCGGACTTAGTCTGACTTTGAAAATCATTTCTGCTTATCATGGAAAGCTGGATATATCTTCAGAAATAGAAAAAGGAACAAAAGTACGGGTGATTTTTTAATTCACCCTTCTTTTATCCCTTTCTCACTCTACCTACTGAAAACTACAAATTTAATCTATGAGCGTTTTTTCCACAGAATAGAAATGAACTAAATACGTCTTTGCAATAACTTTCCGTTTTTATCATATAACATTCGTTCATATACCACTTCTACGATGAGAGGAAAGACAAACAAGGCAAAGAAAGTCGCTCCTATCAATCCGCCGATAATAACAATTGCCAACGGACGCTGTGATTCCGAACCAATTCCATGACTCATGGCAGCAGGCAACAAACCGATAGCCGCCATTGCCGCTGTCATAATCACAGGGCGGATACGTGAGCGTACTCCTTCTTTCGTGGCCTCCTCCAAAGGAGAACCCAGTTTCAGATTCGCCTTGATGTCGGAAATCATAATCACACCGTTCTGAATACAAATACCGAACAAGGCAATGAAACCGATACCTGCAGAAATGGAGAAGTTGAAGCGTGTTATCAGAAGGGCTACAATCCCCCCCACAGCGGCAAATGGCACATTCAGCAATACCAGTCCGGCATCCCGCGCATTAGAGAACAGAATAAACAGGATGATAAAGATGATAGCAATACTGATGGGAACCACTTGTGCCAAGCGTTTCGTGGCACGTTGCTGGTTCTCGAAATCACCTGTCCATTTCAGCGAATATCCTGCCGGAAGATGTACGGATGCATTCACTTTTTTCTGTGCCTCGGCAACTGCCGTACCCATGTCACGGCCTCTCACCGAGAACTTCACTGCACAGAAGCGTGCATGATTATCACGGAAAATAAGTAATGGTCCCGTAATGGTCGTTATATCTGCCAGTTCCTTGATAGGCACCATTGTACCATCCATTGCCGGAACCAGTATCTTACCTATCTCCTCTTCATTCTGGCGGAATTGCTCGCTATACCTTACCATGATATTGAATTTCCGTTCGTCCTCATACAACAATGAAGCCGATTTTCCACCAATAGCCATCTCGATAATCGATTGCACATCTTCCTTAGCAACGCCATAACGCGCCAACTGACCTTCATTCAGCTCTATACGAAGTTCCGGCTGACCGATATTCCGAATCACACCCAAGTCTTCAATCCCTTGAACCGTACCCAGGATTTTCTCAATCTGCACCGCATATTTCTCCGACTCATACAAGTCTTTACCAAACACCTTCACCGCAATAGATCCTTTCACACCGGAAGCGGCTTCCTCCACATTATCGGTAATCGGCTGTGAGAAATTGAAGTCAATGCCGGGGTAAATGGATAAATCCTCCTGCATTTTATCGATCAGTTCCATTTTTGTCAATTTACTCTCCCATTCCTTTTCAGGGTATATATCAACGTGAAACTCGATATTATAGAATCCGGTAGCATCTGTTCCGTCATTCGGTCGGCCGGTCTGTGACAGGACTTGACGTACTTCCGAAAACGTTAATAGCTTCCTTCTCATTTTATTGGCAAGCGTCACCGATTCATCCAGCGAAATGCTTTGCGGCAAGGTGGCACGAATATAGATAGAGCCCTCATTCAACTGTGGAAGAAACTCCGTACCCAAGAAAGAGAAAAGCCATAATCCGACACCTGCTATGACCGTTGCCAGTCCGATAGTCAGTTTCCTGTGCGCATAGAATAAATCAAAAAGAGCCGTACACTTCGCATTGATAAAACGGACAAAACGATTATTCTTCTCACGCACATTCTTTTTCAGCAGCATAGACGACATTACCGGCACCAGTGTCAGCGTAAAGATCAAAGCTCCTAACAGTGCAAAACCCAGCGTATAGGCCAAGGGAGAGAACATCTTTCCTTCTACCTTCTGGAAAGAGAAGATAGGAATCAACGCGGTTATGATAATCAATTTGGAGAAGAAAACTGCTTTCGCCTTGTCTTTTGCGGTGTTACGGATCAATCCCATTTTGGACATGACATTAAATGCTGGCATTCCTACTTGCCTTGCCTTCTTGTCCAAAGCCACAAACACTCCTTCCACCATCACCACTGCCCCATCAATAATGATACCGAAGTCAATGGCTCCCATAGAAAGCAGATTGGCGGACATTCCCATCACCCGTAGACAGATAAAAGCGAATAGAAGGGCTAATGGGATAACGACAGCAACAATCACGGTAGTCCGCCAATCTGCCATAAAAATCAATACAATAAACGTAACCAATAAAATCCCTTCGATCAGATTATGTGTCACCGTCTTTACCGCCAGATTCACCAAATCCTCCCGGTCATAGAATGAAACGATTTTCACATCTTTGGGAAGTATATTCTGATTCAAGTCTTCTATTTTATCTTTCAGGTTTGCAATCACCTCACCCGGATTCTCCCCTTTCCGCATGACTACAATGCCTTGTACCACATCATCTTCATCCATTCGTCCTACCTGGCCGAGGCGTGGCAAACAGGATTCGTGTACATCAGCAAGATTCTTCACCAAAATCGGAGTGCCGTTGATGTTTTTCACTACGATGTTTCTCAATTCTTCCAAGTCGTTAATCAGACCAATTCCACGAACAACATAAGCTTGCGAACTCTTGGTGATGACATCTCCTCCTACATTGATGTTACTTTTGGCTATCGCGTCATAAAGCTCCAAAGAAGTAATTCCATAGTTAATCAACTGGTGAGGATTCACGCTTACCTCAAATGTTTTCACCTCTCCACCGAAGCTCACAATATCCGCTACGCCGGATACCGAACGGAGATTACGCTCAATCACCCAATCTTGGATTGTTTTCAGCTCCCGCACACTACGTTTATCACTACGGAGTGTATAACGAAATATTTCTCCCGTCGGGCCATATAACGGTTGCACTTCCGGAGTTACCCCGTCAGGAAGATCGGCGTCATTCAATAAATTATATACCTGTTGACGGGCGGTGAAATCATCCACACGATCTTCGAACATCACATTGATTACAGAAAGTCCGAAAAGAGTGGTAGAACGAATATCCGTTTTCTTCTGAACAGGATTCATGGCAATCTCAACAGGAATGGTGATAAACTTCTCTACCTCTTCCGCACTACGTCCCGGCCATTGCGTGATAATCGTCACTTTCGTATTCGTCACATCCGGGAAAGCATCTATCGGAGTATGTTTAAAAGAAACAGCTCCGGCTATAACGGCAATCGCTGTACAGAAGAAAATAAAAAACTTATTCTTCAGCGAGAAAGCCACTATATTATCTATGAATTTGTGCATACTATTTTCTGTTTTTAATCTGCATTCAACGCATTATATACCAACAATACATTATTATTCAGCACCCTGTCCCCCTCGGAAAGCCCGGAACGGATATAGCACTCCTTGCTCAACTGTTTGTATACATCTACCTCTTTCACCTGCAAACGCTGATCCGGCTCTACTACAACAACATAGTTTTTCCCTCCTTCAAACACCAGCGCATGAGAATCGATACGAGGCATGGAAGTTCCATCTGCCTTGCACTTCACACTTACATTCGTAAACATCCCCGGCTTCAACAGATACTCTTCATTCTTTAATTTGATACGGACATTCATTGTTTTACTTTCGCTATTCAGCAAATGATATACCTTATCGATAGTGCCGGCAAACATCTTATCCGGATAGGCCAAAGTAGAAATACGTACAGAAGCACCTTCAGAAATCTTACTGATATCGCTTTCATACACATCTGCCATCACCCATACGTCCGACAACCCTGAAATCGTGAACAACTCTTCACTCTGATCCGGACGCAACTGCATATCCCTGCTGATTTGTTTCTCTACAATAAAACCCGAAACGGGAGATTTCAACTGATAATAAGCATTTCCGGAGAAATTATAAATGGAAAAGACTTCCTTTATCCTTCTTTCTTCAGCTTCGGCACTCGTCAACTCCTGCTTTGCCTGAAGCACATCTTTATCCGAAGCCATGCCGGAGTTATACATATCCTGCGTAGCATCCATATTTCTACGGGCGAGCAACAGTTGTTGTTCCGCTTCTTTCAATTGTTTCTCATAGTCCGCCACTTCTCCACTGCGGATGACTGCCAGTACATCTCCCTTACGAACATAATCTCCTATTTCTGCTTTCAGTTCCGTCACCGTACCTCCAAACATCGGATATACATGTGCTACCTGATTTTCATTAAAAGTGACCCGTCCGTTCAATGTCAGTTCATCAATCACTTCTTGAACGTGAACCGTATCGACAGATACAATTCTCAACAAGCTATCTGTCAGGCATAAGGCAGCCGGTTCAACATTCGGTTGTTCTCCTTTACCGGAGCATGCTCCCAATACGGTAGTAAGCAATATGCAAGGAAAGAATTTATTCCAGTTCATAGTCTTTGATAATTTATGAATATTAGTAGTTCAATATATTTTGCCCGATAGTTGTATTCAGGTTTTCCATCGCGAGGAAAACATCTTTCTTTATTTCATGCAACTGAATACAGGTTTCCTTATAACTGTCATAGTAATCGATAAACTCCAGCAAGCTGATATTTCGCTTGGTAAAATTTTCATTCACTCCTGTTATCAGTTTCTCAAAGTTACGTTCCAAATCCATATTGGTAGATTGGTAAAGCTGAACTGCTTTTTCCAGTGAAGCATAAGCGGTATAAAGTTCCATATCTGCACGATTAGCAGCATTTTCCTGTTCCGCTCCCGCCTGTTGAATACTAAAACGGGCTGCCTTTATATTTCCCTGATTGCGATTGAAAATAGGTACTGACAAACTCACTCCCACCGCAAAATAGTTATTGATAAAGTTTCCGGCACGGTCATAGTTCCCTTTCACCGAGAACTCCGGAAATGCCATCGATTTCTGCAATTTCAGATTGGCACGAGAAGCGCTTACCGTACTCCTGGCAATCTTCAAGTCGGGACGTTCATTCACCATCGCTTTCAAGTCGGCAAACGATAATTGAGACAAATCCAATTGCTTTAACACCTCTTCGTCCAGTGATAACTTAACCGCAGCATCTCCCGGAAGATTTAACAAGACATTCAGTTCTCCTCTAAAAGTCAACAACTCGTTTTCCCGTTCGTTCTTCTCTTTCTTCAGCGAAAATAGCATAGATTCCAAACGAGACATTTCCATCAATGAGATATTCCCTTTCTCCTGTTGCAGCTTCATTCCGGCAAGCAGTTCTTGCAGAGAGTTCACTTCTTTCTCGTAGATGGATATGGATTTCGAAAGAAAATAGACTTGCACAAACTTCTCATTCAACTCCTGACGGAGTGTTCTCATCACCTCTTCAAACTGATATTCCGCTATTTCCTTATTGATTTTTTCCAGCTTTATCTGCTTGTTTCGCTGTCCGGCAAGGCGAATGACCTGTTCAACCTCCACAACCGTTTCACCCTCCTTACCAAAATCAAAATATTTTCCGTTCAAGCGGTTATAGACATTCTGTTCCAGCGAGATGACCGGATTCTCAAATAACCTGGCTTGCAGCACTTGTGCCTGTGCCATATCGATGTTATACCGTTCGGCTATCAACGATAAGTTACGTTCCAAGAAACGTTGTTCCGCCTCTTTCAGCGTTAATGTTCCTGTGGTAGCCTGTTGCGCACATATTCCTCCTGTCAGCAGAAGAAAAAAAGAAATTAGAAATACTCTGTTCATTACTATATTTATCTTTATTACCTTATCGTAGTTGTCGCGGCAAAATTACAATTCTGCAACCGGAGAGACGGGAAAAAACGATTATAAGCCTCTCATATCAGATTAGAATTTGATTAGAAAAGAGCCATAAAGGAAGAATTGTAAATACAACAGGAAAAATGGCCAGCCTTCTTTCATTCCAACTCCCCTATCTTTGCAGGAGAGAAAATAAAACGAATCATTAAAAATAGAATATATGAAAATAATAGATTTAACCAAAGATAGTTTTGTTGAGAAAATAGCTGATTATCAATCTTATCCTGACAGCTGGAACTTCAAAGGGAATAAACCTTGCCTGGTCGATTTTCATGCACCCTGGTGTGTCTATTGCAAAGCATTATCGCCTATATTAGACCAATTGGCAAAAGAATACGAAGGGAAATTAGATATTTATAAAGTGGATGTCGATCAGGAACCGGAACTGGAAAGCGCATTTAAGATTCGTACCATTCCCAATCTGTTACTTTGCCCGTTGAACGGCAAACCGGCAATGAAATTAGGCACTATGAATAAAGCCCAATTGAAAGAATTAATAGAAACCAGTTTACTTTCAGAATAGAAAAACATCGAAAGTCCGGAAAGTTCCTTATGACGATAGACTGATAAACTACCAGGCTTTTGATATAATACAGAACATTTATTTTTATAATAAGAGGCTGAAAAGCCTTGATCTTATAAAATGCCCCTTACTAGAACTAAACTGAACTCCTAAAATTTTGTATCCAACTTTTGGGATTCAGTTTAGTTCTTAGTAAAGGGCATTTTTCTTTTAGGAAGTCTCCGGACAGCCTCTTCCCTTTCAAAGGTTATTTCAATGGTTATTTATGCAACAGATTATCAGTTCCCGGAACGATCTTTCCCATTGACCATACGCAACGTACATTCAGTTCTTTGTCAAGAATCACAATATCAGCATCCTTACCCTTTGCTAACGCCCCCTTCCGGTCACTCACTCCAATTAAACGGGCAGGAGTTTCAGAAGCCATACGCACAGCATCTTCCAAAGGAATATTCGCTTTCTTTACCATGGTGCGAACCAACACATCCATCGTAGCCAAACTACCGGCCAACGCAGAATGATCCGCCATCTTGCATACGCCATCCTCTATGACATAACGAGGATCAATCGGTTCATTCCCTTCATAAGCGGCATACGCCAAAGCATCGGTAACAAGGCAGGTATTCTCCACGCCTTTCAACTTATAAACCAGTTTCAGGATAGTGGCAGGCAGGTGAATACCATCCGCAATCACTTCCACAGTCATTCCATCCGTCAGATACACACTTTCCACTGTACCCTCATATTTATATTCACGACGTTTATGGAAACCCGGCATCGCATTATAGAAATGAGCAGCATGAGAAAATCCTACTGCAAATGCAGCTTTAATTTCATCATATTCGGCTTCGGTATGTGTAACAGCAGTCATAATTCCTTTCGAACGGGTATACTTTGCAAAATCATGTGCACCGGGCAGTTCGGGACTAATATCCCAACGTCTGATACAAGACGTACGCTCCAACAAAGGAATATATTCATTTTCATCCGGAGTTTTCAGAAAACCGTCATACTGCGTACCCGCCATCTTCGGATTCAGATATGGGCCTTCGATATGCAGACCGAGAATCGGAGAATCCTTCTCTTTCATCAAGTGCTCACATACATCGACTGCCTGGTAGATTCTTTCGAATGAAGTAGAGGACAAAGTAGGAAATATACCGGTAGCACCATGTTTCAGATGTGCATTGGTTGCGGTGCGGAAAGCCTCTTCCGTTGCTTCCGTATAATCATGCCCACCACCTCCATGTGCATGCATACTTACGAATCCGGGCACTATCGTCATCCCTCTGGCATCAATAACCGTTGCACCGATAACCGCTAAATCACTATTAGTTACCTCTAATATTTTTCCATCACAAATCAATACGGAACCATCTTTCAACCAGCCTTGCGGGGTAAGTATTCTTCCGTTTATTATTTGAGTCAACATAGTCTTTGTTATTTATTAGATTTAAAACAGTTTGTTGGTGCCTTCCACCAGTTCTCCCATTGCCCATACAGCTCTCACATTCAGGTCTCTGTCCAAGGCAATTATATCAGCATCCTTGCCACGCTCCAGCGTTCCTTTACGGTCGAGCACTCCCATAATCCGGGCAGGAGTTTCGGAAGCCATTCTTATGGCATCTTCCAAAGGAATTTCCGCCTTTTGCACCATGGTACGAATCAAACGATCCATCGTTGCAACACTCCCGGCCAAGGCTGAATGGTCTGCCAACTTACAGACTCCATCCTCAATAATCACACGCGGGTCAAAGGCAACCTGGCTATCACTGGCGGCACAAGCCAACGCATCCGTTATCAGGCAAGTGCGTTCCACTCCTTTTATCTTATAGACAAGACGCAAGATCGTCGGAGGTACATGAATACCATCAGCCACCACTTCCACTGTCATATCACCAATCAGATAAATACTTTCTACTGTACCTTCATACTTGTACTCTTTCCGTTTATGGAAACCGGGCATCGCGTTATAAAAATGAGTGGCATGCGTATATCCCGCCTCATAAGCCGTCTGTATATCCTCAAATTCTGCCTGGGTATGTCCTACCGAAGCCAGAACACCTTTTGCCGTGATATATTTACCGAATTGCATGGCTCCGGGAAGTTCCGGTGCGGCATCCCAACGTTTGATACAGCGTGTTTCTTCCAATAACGGAATATATTCTTCGGGATCGGGATCTTTGATATTTTCCGGAATCTGTCCGCCTGCCATGTCCATATTGAAATAATGTCCTTCCAGATGGAGTCCGAGTACAGGGCTATTGGGCTCCGCCATCATTTTTTCAGTAGTTGCCGCAGCTGCACGGATCATCGGAATGGTAGAAGAAGAAAGGGTAGGAAAAATACTGGTGGTACCATGCTGCATGTGAGCCTTGATTGCTGTCCGGAAAGCCTCTTCGGTACCTTCCATAAAGTCTCTTCCACCGCCACCGTGAACATGGATTTCTACACCGCCCGGAACAATATACATTCCTTTGGCATCAATCAGTTTGGCTCCGATAATGGCAAGGTCACAATTGGTTACTTCCAGAATTTTGTTATCGCGAATAAGAACTGACCCATCCTTCAGCCAACCTTGAGGCGTCAGGATGCGTGCATTAATGATCTGTGTTAACATATCACAAATAGTTAAATTAATTAAAGGTCTGTGTGAATCAATGACGCTCTTTTTTGGGGGGAGTACATTGATTTTTTCGTTTGCAAAATTACGTTTTTCTATTCAATCTATCGATAAAATCGTCCGATAAACTTCCGATTTTATACAAAAAAGGTTGCCAATCTTATCGACTGACAACCTTGTTCCATTTGGAGCGGAAAACGAGACTCGAACTCGCGACCCTAACCTTGGCAAGGTTATGCTCTACCAACTGAGCTATTTCCGCAAACTAAATTTCGTCATTCAGAAATCTGAAAGATTGGTGTCCAGAACAGGCATCCAACTATGATAATATGAGAAAGTAAGGGGTAACAATATATCAATAATATCAGTGAGTTACAATTTAGCTAATTCTCGATATTTAATATTTTACCCATTTTTTCGCATTGAGTACACTTTTAGTACATCTTATTCGGATATTTTTTCTTAACTTTTCACCGACTCTTTTAAAACCGTCACGGAATACTATTTTTATAAAAGTACACCTCGGAAATTTCCGTAGGACTCAAACAATTTTAATTTGACACATAATCTTTATGGTAAAACTTCTGAAACAATCATGACAGAATCCGAAACTTGAACAGCGAGAGCTCAAGGATGGTACCATTGCTCTCTATCCTGAATATTATCTCGGCCAAAAGAAGGAGTTAAAAAAGGGTACTGACGGTAACGTCATGTATTACACACCCAGCAAAGCCAACTGGGTTGAGATCGGCATGACATTGTCCGACCTCGATGAAGCCGGACAAGAATACTTTCACAATGTCAGCTGCATTTACTCTGGTCACAACCGCGCTAAAACCGACCGTAAGTTCTCCGAGCTGCTGAAAAATATCACCAAAGTCAAGATTGCGACCTTTTTCCTCCACTACAAAGAGCATGGGCTGAACCTTGTATTGTGAGCTGTGTGCTTGCGCGAGTACCGTATTCCGGTCCCTGCGGGAAACCTATCCGCTTCGGAGCAAAAAAACGAAGGCTGTCGTCACATCGTCCACCCACATGGAAAACCGTTTTCAATACCGCCTGTTCCATTCATAATTGTCTGACCTCAAGCCCCGTATACCCAAATCTCAAAAATCAAGAAATCCTCATTTCATTTTATTCATCTCATCGCTCCCATCATCCAGCAACGCCGCATCGATTCGATGTGGTAACACGATAATAATATCACACTCTAAATCTGCCCAGCAGTTATGGTGGTATCTTACGACTCTCGTTGTAAGGTGGTTTATATCTTTACATCAACAATCGTCTCACAATTCCATGTGGCAAATCGGATTATCCTTCCTTCCCTATATAGATAGCCAATAATTCGGTCATTAACCGATGGCTTTGAATTTCTATTGAATGAACTGATTATAGTAAACCCTTTGAGTTCATTGTTGTTTTTCATCAGCTTTATGGAAATTGATTTTCGTCCGCTTAATCCACAAAGGAGTTGCCGCTCATTATTCCGGATATTCTCAATAAAATATTCTTCGTTAGTTTCCACAATGTTATACTTCGCATAGATGGTTGAAGAGCGCACTTCAATATTATCAAGTCTCTCAGCTGTATCCTCTTGCCTGGATATTACTATAATCTCAGATTCAGTTTCAATATCAACCTGTTGAATGAGTTTCATCTCATCCAAACCTTCAGACAAATCCCTCTCGCGAGGAGTGCCCAATCCTATATTGTCTCTATTCGTCTTATTTCTAAGCTGTCTGATTGAAGATGATGGGCCTCCTTCAAAATACTGCTCCCATGGACGGTTATCGTCTGGAAGACCAAAACGTCCATACATCCCCACATTATCAAGAATGAGACACTGCTTGTCTCCATTCCTGCGTAGACCACGACCTACTTGTTGGATATATTTCACTAAGGAGCGTGTCGGTCGTGCCAATTGGACGAACTCAAGATCTGGGCAATCAAAACCCTCAGAAAATATATCGACGTTAACAATGATGTCAAGATCTCCGTTCTTAAAATTTTGTACAAGTCTTTTCCTTAGCTGTGCTGGTGTTTCGCTGTCAATGTCCGCTATCTTTATCCCGGCATCAAGAAATTGGCTACAAATGTGTTTGCTGTGTTTCCTTGATATACTATATATTATCCCTTTTTTCCCCTTTACAAACTCAAAGTAACTGTCGAGTAGCTGCGCACGGATTCTTCGGGTATCAACCACTTGTTCAAGCGCACTTGTTTTATAATCTCCATCTATACCGAACTCATTGATTGACTCAATACTGCTTCTTATAGTGCTGTCAATGGGAACGGAATAATATTTATATGGTGCAAGCCACCCTTTTTCAAGAAATTCCTTTATGGGCATAGATGGAATCAAGGTATCGAAGTTTCCTTTGAATCCTCGCCCATCCATTCGCCACGGAGTCGCAGTCACACCAAGCTTTTTAGATTCCGGATAGTAGTTCCATAATTTTGTATAACTTTGAGCTGTCGCATGATGCGCTTCATCTATAATAATGAAGTCTGCATGGAAAGCCTCAGCTAATTGCCGATTCGATGGATGTGTAATAGTTTGGATTGAGGCAACTTGAACAGGCAATAAAAAGTCGCGTCTATCCTTGAATGCCCCAGCAATAATTCCATGTGGAATGTGATATTTATTAAGACTCTCATCTATTTGTTCAATCAGTTCAGTGCGATGCGCGATAATTAGAATGCCTTTGCGCCTGTTCTCTTGAAGTGATGCTAGAGAAAGGTCACGAATCAGAGATGTGAACAATCGAGTTTTACCTGTGCCAGTAGGCATCTGATAAAGAACATTATCCACATAATCCCACTGACCAAAGATTTTTTCCTTGGCCTCCTGCTGATAATTCCGCAGGGTATGATCAAGTCGACATAGTTCTGAAAACATCAAGCCTCAGGATTCAGTGAACCATAAATCAATTCCATTTCATCAACCTGTTGTGGAGAAAGCTTCTTTCCCTTAGGATCTGATATAGCCTTGGTGAATTTTATCAAATCGGACAACCACACCAATTTATCAACCTTTGTGGAAAATTGTTCGTTTACCGGTATGGCAAATTCTTTCTTAAATGGCACAAAGGTTGAATCTTTTGATTGAGACCAATTCTTTTCGATAATAGTTTTAATATCGTTTAAATCTATCGCCTCGGTCCACTCAATTTCTTGAAGATCAAAATCATCCTCATCTCCATGGAGCGTAATCAGCCTTTTTAAACACTCCTTCTTAGTGTCGTTTACTGAACTTTCCCAATTATCTCCATATAATTCTTGAAGTTTTTCAAGAATACGACCTTTTAATGTCGTGAAAATTTTTTCAGCATAATCTTTTGCCTTCTGCTGAAGACCTGTATCTTGGCTCTTTAGCCATGATTCTAATCCATCAGGATTAAAATCCGGGACTTCTGTGTGTATAGAGTTCTGAAAACGGCACAACCATGTGCGTTCAGCCTGCTGTCCTCTAATAAGACGCAATTCATTCTCATCTGTCGCAGGAAGATTCGACAAATAATCAATGAAAATATCAAGATACTTTTTCACAACTGGCATTCTTTCTGCCAATGATGAGAATTGGGTTACCTGTCCTGATTTAATAAGATATTTGTTCAAAGAGCCAACCAATGCAACGAATGCATATGTGCCTCTGTTACACATAATAAAATCCTTAAACAGCTTCTCATCCAGCTCTCGATGAACATAGTTGTAGCACTCGCGAAGGTATGAGGCAATACGTTTCTTACATTCATTCATTGCCTTATCGTGATCAAGATTCTGAGTGTCATACATACAGACATCCGTGTCCTTTGTATAAGATTGTTTGCTGGCGCGTGGCAATAACGAGGATTGCAAAAGCCCATTGTCAAAAGGCGTGAAATTCAAATCCGAAGAATCCTCACCCACAGAAATCTTGTTAGCCAAAACGCTACCGGAATCTGCTGCTAATGCCTTGATTATAGATGATCGCAAAGCTTTAAGGCGAGAGTCAACCTGAAGTGACTCCCAGTTTATATCTTCTTCAAGATCAAGACGTAGATTCTTGCTAACAGCCTTCTGATTTTCGTTTATATCCATGAAAATCTGAAGTTGTTCTCGTGATTCCATATTCTCAAATGCCACCACTGGAATTGTGTTAGTCCTCTTATAGTCCGAGCCGGCATATCCGTATAATCTATGTTGACCGTCAATGATATATGCAATACCATACGCATTCGGTATGCTGAGAATACCAAGTTGAGCATTTGAATCTTCAGATGAATTTTCAGCCAAATCAAATTGAATCTTCATCTTCTTACTGCTGGTAGTGTCAAAGTTTACAATCAGAGAATTAGGAAAATATCCTCCATTCTGAATAAAGTTGGTTATACCTGGTAAACGTTTGGCAGACAGCAAACGCTGATAAGTGGGGGCCAT